>JACCDU010571133.1_pt1 | contig 25034 bp, 16 predicted proteins | sample 7446081 | NCBI WGS metagenome assembly JACCDU01 (sample SAMN15323447, study PRJNA562643) | freshwater metagenome | isolation source: river surface water | place: USA:Blue River Watershed | collected 2017-08-17
ATATTTGGGAAATATGTTCCCATCTGAAGGTAAATTAGGCAAACCTAAAAAACCAGCAGGTAAACCACCAAAACCAACTATTAAAGGACCAACATTAAAATTTGGTGGACTTCGTTCTGTGGGAATTGTAAATGCTATTTTTGCTGGATTGGATTTTGCAACAGGATTGCAGCAAGGAGAGTCTGTAGGAAAATCAGCAGCAGGAGTTGGGGGAAGTTTAGCTGGAAGTTTACTTGGAGGAGCAATAGGACAAACACTTATTCCTATTCCTGGTGTTGGATTTGTAATTGGTAGCATGGCTGGTGGATTTTTAGGTGGATTTGCTGCTGATAGAGCATACGAAGCAGGTGAAAAATCATTAGCACAAAAACAAGCAGAAAAAATAAAAACTCAAGAAGAAAAGCAAAAAGCAGCAGCAGAATCAGTTTCTTATGAAGGAATAACAGGAGGTTTTGAAGATGCTATTAAAAAATTTGAAAAATTTGTAAATACGTCTTTTGCTTCTATGGTGAATGCTGCTGCCGGAGCAACAGGAGAAGAAGGAATGCCATTGGAATATGGTGCCCAAATGCCAGAGATTAGTGGAACAGAAGAGACTGGAGAATATCAAGATGTGACAGCAACTGGAGGAAAACTACCAAGTAAATCAATAATAACAAGTAGATATGGTTGGAGATGGGGAAGACAACATTATGGAACTGATTATGGTGAACCAACTGGAACACCAATTAGTGTAATTCAACCAGGAAAAGTAAAATATGCTGGATGGTCAGATGGTGGTGGTAATTATGTTGAAATAAACCATACAGATGGTTCAATGACAAGATATTTGCACCTAAACAAACCAGCAAATGTAAAAACTGGTCAAGCAGTTGAACCAGGAACAGTTATTGGTTATGTTGGTAGTACTGGAAGATCAACTGGTCCTCACTTACATTTTGAATATGCTCCACCAGGAAAAGGTTCAATTGATTCTGCACCATATGCAGATAAGTACTTTAGATTTGGTGGAAATGTTAAAGTAAAACCAAAAGCATCTGCTACAGGTAAAACTGGAGCAGAAGGAACCACAGCAGTTCTTATGGCAGGAACTAATGATTCTGATGCAAATAAAGCAGCAGAAAATATGAAAAGATCAATAAAAGAACTTCAAGTAAAGGGTTATAAAGTAGTAGTAGTTCCTCCATCTCAGCAAGATGGTAGTCCTTATGCAAATGTCGGAGCAGCAATAGAAAAAGTATCTAAACAAATGGGTGCAACAGTGGAATCAAAAACATATAAAGGATCTGGTGATGCTTATCCTTTTGCACACTTAGATTCTCAATCTGTAAAGTCATTAAAAGAAAAGTATCCAAATGCTAAGTTTATTGGTGATAGTAATGCGGAGAATTTTTCTGGATCAATGAACTATAGAGGAAAGGGGTCTGAATTTATTATGCAACAGATAATGAGTATGCCAAAGCAACAAATGATGCCAGGCATTGGAGGAGAAAATTTTGATATAGAAAACTATGTTAAAGGGGTAACATCGGAAATGATGCAATCTAATATTAATTCATATCCTTCTTATAATAAACCAGGACAAAGTTCTGTTGTTCTTATGCCAATGGCACTTCCGACTTCTGGAGGTTCTGGAAGTGCTCCTGTTGTTATATCTGGTGGTGGGGGAGGAACTCAAATAGTAACGGTTCCTGGTCCATCATCTGGTGAAGTAGTAAATAGTTTAATGAAAACAATGCTTTTAACTAATCTTTCTGGATCATAATGTCAAATTCAGTATCAACATATAGACTTAACGCAGTATATATAGAACCACTTGGTGGAGGAAAACCAGTCGATGTGACAAATTCACTCCTTAGTTTGGATTATTTTGAAGACATACTTTCTCCGTGTGTCACAATGAAAATGCAACTTGCAAATAGTTCAACTTTATTTAATTTACTACCACTTCGTGGTGGGGAGAGAGTTTCTATTTCTATTGAGACAGGTCTTGGTGATTTTCTTTTAGATGGTGAATATTCTATGTTTGTAGTTAAGGTTAGTGACATAAACCCACAAACAAATAGAGAAATAATTACTATACATATGGTTTCTAGAGAAGGATTGACTAATGAAACTGCGAGATGCTTTAAAAAATATACTGGTAATATAAAAAATACTGTAGAAGATATTTTAAAAAATACACTTGTTACAAACAAATTCAAAAGTGAAAATATAGAGTCAACTGGAAATGAATATAGTTTTATTGGGAATACAAGAAAACCTTTTCATGTTTTAGTCTGGTTGGGTCCAAAATCAGTTCCAGCATCAGCAGGAGGAAATTCTGGTGGAGATGAAAATGGTGAAGCAAAAGGTGTTGCTGGATTTTTATTTTTTGAAAACAAAGAAGGATTTAATTTCAAAAGTATAGACAATTTAGTATCTAAAACAAAATCAGGAGAATCTTCTGCTGATGACAAAAGTACAACTAGATATTTTTATACTCAAGTAAATGAAGCATTGAATGAGAAGAATGACTATAAGATCTTAAATTTTAGTTTTGATAAAAATATTGATTTAATGAAATCATTAAGAGTTGGGATGTATGTAAACAAAACATATTTTTATGATTTATACACCAATACACTTAATCAATATGTTTACCGATTAAATAAAGAAAAAAAGAATAAACTTGGCACCAAAGAAATTTCAGTTCCAGATGAATTTGCAGAAGCAATATCAAGAATAATGTTTAGGATTTCTGACAGAGGAGTTCTATCCGAAAGTGAGGTCAATATTGATTCTGGAAGAGATATTACAGATATGGCAAAATCTTACGCAAGTTATAATATTTTGTTCACTCAAGCACTAAATATGATAGTACCATGCAACGTGAATTTAAAAGCAGGTGATGTAATATTTGTAGAATTGCCAGAAGTTAGTAGATCAAAAGAAAAGAAAACAGATGAAGAAGTAAGTGGCAATTATTTAATAAAAGAACTAAGACATCACTTTGAAGGATCTCAAATGGTCACTAGTTTAAGACTAGTTCGTGATAGTTATGGTCTTTACGGAGCATAAAAATGGAATTACAGCAAGTAATTAACAACATTTGCGAGGAACTTGAAAGTCCTGCAATAAATAAACAAAGAAAAAGATATTTAGAAAATTATCTTTTTGAATTATCAGAGTATCAAAAGCACAATCCAGATGCTATTGATTGCCCAACTAACTTTGAATTGTATTGTGATATAAACCCAGACGCACCTGAATGTAGAATTTTCGATGATTGAAGAATCTTTATTAAAATCAAATTTTGTAGGGAAAGACGGATTCATATGGTGGATCGGTCAAGTTGCTCCTGCATCTGTTTGGAGAGATGAAAAATCCAAGCCAGATGCAGGAGAAAATAAAAAAGGAGCAGGAACTCCAAGTTGGGCTTATAGATGTAAAGTAAGAATTATTGGTTATCATACTTTCGATGGGGCAATTCTCCCCGATGAAGAATTACCTTGGGCTCACGTTTCGGTTGGGGCAGAGACTGGTTCTGCACAAGGAGGTGTTGGACAAACCGTGAGATTAACTGGTGGAGAAACTGTATATGGGTTTTTCATCGATGGGGATGATGCACAGCAACCAGTAATTGTTGGATGTTTGCACAGAAATGAAAGTGTGCAAAATCTTATAGATGCTTCTTTTTTAGAGCAAGAAAAAAGTTCACAATTTAAACCATTTACTGGAAGTCAAGGAAATCTCGTACAGGGATCTACACAAATTAGAAGGTTAAATGATGGTGTTCAGGAATCACCGAATCAAAACACAACCCCGATTGGAGTTGGGTCAAGTAGTTTAGTTGGAGATCCAGTATCTGTAAACAGAGAAGAAAATAAATCAGGTGCTGATCAATTAATAAGATATGATTTAGCAACACAACAATGGGAAACAGAATATTGTAGTGTTAAAATTGTCAGGGAAAATGGATGTACTGATAATTTAATCGGAAAAATTCAAAAAATAATGGAAGAATTTTTGAATTTTGTAAACAGCATAACATCAGTTGCTGGTAAATATATAAATTCAATTATGAATATTTTTGTGGATTTGCCCACTAGGATATGTGAGTTTGCTTCTAGGATTCTAGGAGTAATTAAATTCATTATTAACAATATGCGGAATGGTATATTGGGTTTGATTGGTAAACTTTTTGGTCAATTAATAGGACTTATAGTTCCCCTTCCGCAACAACCACCAATTGCTTCTGCCACAAAGAATATAATGGATATTATATTCTGTGTTTTTGAAAAGATATTAGCAGCACTTGGACCTTGGTTGTGTGATTTTCTAGACGGAATTGTTGGCAATGCAATTAATGCTCCATTATGTGCAGTTCAGCAATCTGTTGCGGCAATCTTAGCTAAAATAATGGAACTTTTGGAAGATTTACTTTCACCCATACTATCTGGAATTAGTTGGCTGGTAGGAGCAATCGGAACTGTTTCTAGTATACTGAGTTCTGTTTCTTCAATTGCTCAACAGATTTTAAATTTCCTTGGTTGCGACTCATTAAAATGCGAAACAACTACTGAATGGTCTGCTTGCCAAGGATCCAAACTTTCATCTGGTGATAGATGGAATAGTATTTTGGATATAATGGATGATATTACAAGTCTTGGTGATATAGATTCAAATCTTGGACAACTTTCTTTATTTGGATATTCTGGGAATTCTTCATTCTCGGATTGTACAAAAGCAGCACAAAATCCTAAAAATCAAAGTGACCAAACCCCCCTCCCTCCTGGTATAGTTACACCATATTGTGTACCACCAGAAGTTGTAATATTTGGTAATGGTGTCCAAGCACAAGCCGTTCCTATAGTTGGAGATGACGGTGGAATTCTCTCAATTAAAGTAATAAAACAGGGGAAAGGTTATACAAAACCACCATCAATTTATATTATTGATAATACAAATAATGGTAAAGGTGCAAGCGCTAAGGCACAAATAAAAGACGGAAAAATAGAATCAATTTATTTAACTAATTCTGGAAGTGGTTATTGTAAAGGTGATTATTCTGTATTTAAACAAGACCCAACTTATTTGGTAACTGCAAATAAATATACTTTCTTCGAAGGAGAAACTGTAACCTATACTGTAACGACAACGAATGTTCCAGATGGGACAAAATTAGAATATGATTTGTCAGGAGATATAAAATTAGAAGATATGGAGAATGTATCTTCATTATCTGGTGAATTGACAATAAACTCAAATACTGCTTCAAAATCATTTAAGTTTAAACAAGATAGTATAAATGAAAATGTAGAGACTCAGTATTTTAATTTATATGATGGAGAGGGAAGAAAAGTTGCTAGAACTATAATTTTAATCAATAATGAACTATCCCCTCAGTTATCACCAGAACCAAATAATCCAAATGAATCCCCACCAGGAACTATTATTGTTCCTGATGCCGGAGGAACGTTAACCCCAGGAATAGTAACTACAACAGTTCCTGGTGGTGGTGGAACTCCAGGAACAGGACAAACATCCACAGGAATTGGAACTACTGGAGGAGGCATAGGTGGAATTGGTACAAGTGTTGTTGGAATAGTTACAAACATTATTCCAGAAAGACCAGGATATGGATATACAAATGGGGATAAAATTAAGGTTGGAAATTGTGAATTTGGAGTTGTTCTTTCTCCCCAGGGATCAATAATTGGTGTGACTTCAATTTCTTGCAGTACCACCTTTACGTCATTGCCATCAGTAACTATAATTACTAATACTGGAGAAGGAGCAACTTTATATCCAGTATTAGATTTCATTCCAGATTCTACTGTTTCAACTACTATCAATCAATTTGGTGTTATTAGTGTTGTGGATTGTGTCTAAACAAAAAATAAATATAAAAAATAGGTTATAATATGTCTGAAGAACAAAAAAAAGAATGGTGGCAACAAGGATTTGGATTTAGAGTTCAATCCGGAATGGAACTTTCTGGAGGAAAGGTCTTATATTCTGTAATTACTGATTCCAATAATGGATTTACTTACTTTGAGAATGGAGATAAAGGAGATATTGTATCCGGAACTTCCACCGAAAAGGTGGGGATGAATGTTAATTCAAAAGAACCAGCAAAAGTAATTTATGCCGCAAATGGTGATATCGTATTCGAAGCACCTGGTGGACAAATAACCCTGAAAGCAAAAAATATAAGATTAATTGCAGAAGATGGTGATGGTGAAATAACAATGCAAGCAGGAAAAATACTTGAGGCAGATGCTCCAACATCTAGGTTAAAGGGAACTAATGTTGATATTGCCGCAGTAAGTGGTGCTAATGTTATGGGAAATTATGCTGATGTTACTGCAGGTGTACAGCAATCTAGTTCTTCATTAACAGATTTAACACAAGGATCTTTGGTTGGAGCATTATTAAATGCTTTGGGCAATTTAAAGAAATTCTTATCATACTTCGCATAATATGGCAGCAACCTCATCTATCGCAAATATTGGGGATAAGTTAATTGTAGGTGCAGTTGATACTTCATTTTTAACTGCATCTAGTAGGATTCTACCTGGCACTGCAGTTTTAAATGGTCCTGTATTCATTGGAGCAACTCCTCAAGCTGGAATTGTTCGTGCTGCTTGTATGATTGGACCTCCATTTCCTACAATTGGAGTTCCAGCCTCATTGGAAGTTACAGGAATTTCCAATTTTTATGGAGTTAATAATATTTTTGGAACTGAGATAATAGAAGGATTCGGAAAAGTTTTTGGTTCTCATAAAGTTCAAGGTTTTGGTAGTGTTATAGGAACAGGAAAATGTGTTGGTAAATTTACTGTTAGTGGTAAAGAAGTAGTAAATGGCAAACTAACTGTAAATGGAAAAGTAACTGTAAATGGTATTGTAAGAGCATCTGAGGTTTTTAATTCATTTACTAGTTTGGCAAAAACATATGCCATTGCAGTATCTAAAAAATCTTTTGATATTCCACACCCAACAAAAGAAGATCATAGATTAAGATATATTTGTTTAGAGGGTCCTTCTGCAGAAGTTTATATAAGAGGAAAATTAATTAACGAAAACGAAATAATTCTTCCTGATTATTGGAAAAATTTTGTTTACAATGAAAGTATTGGTGTTTCATTGACACCATTTGGGTATAGTCAAGATTTGTATGTTGATGAGATCATAAATGGTGAAAGAATAAAAATAAAATCTGTGTCTGGAAAGCAGATTAGATGCTATTATACTGTTTTTGCAGAAAGAAAAGATACAAGTAGAAATATATCAGAGTATAGAGGCTTGACTCCAAATGACTATCCAGGAGATAATGAAGAATATAATATAAATGGTTTTTGATGGATAAAATTCATGAAGTATTTCCTTTAGTAATATATCAAGGATCAATAGAAAATCATCAAGAGCATAAAAAGAAATATCTAGAAGAGTTGAAAGAATATTGGTTCAATGGATATCAGAATGAAAGTCCCGAATGTTCTGGTAGAATATTCTTACACAAAGAAGAAAAATATAAACCTATATTTGGAGATATTAAAAAAAATATAGATAGATACTTTTCTCATCTTAATGTAGATTATGAAAAACTAGATTATCATGTAATAAAATCTTGGGTTGGATGTCATTTTACAGATGAAACACCATCAATTCAACCCCACTATCACAATGAAGCAAATTTAAGTTTTGTTTATTACATAAAAACGGATGAAACTTCTGATAAATTTGTTGTGCAACAAAAATTAAATAGAAACCAGTGTGTTGGTGGATTATTTGAAACAGCAGAAAAACACAATTTAATTTTAGGTTTTAATCGATACAATTGCGATTTTTATAGAATATCCCCAATAGAAGGAAGCATTATTATTATGCCAAGTGAAACTTATCACTTTACTCAAAAAGAAATGGAAAGGAGAGGAGAAAGAATAGTGGTTGTTGGTGATGTAACTGTAACATTAAAAGAACAATATCATTATTACCATCAAGGTTCAACTCATCCAAATCAATGGGAAACACTTTAAATCACTAATTTTGGAGCAATTTCTTTATACAGTTCTAATTGTTCTGATGCCCATCTTGGATCACTAGTTGGCATATACCAATCAATATTTTTGTCGAGATATAAATTTTTTAATCCTATGTAATCTTTTACATAATCAAACATTAAGGTTTCCCCCAAAGATATATCAATATTATTATCATACATTTCTTGCATATGATCATATAAACTTAAATATTTTTCCATATATTCACTTTTTCCATATGCAAACCTATCAAATAAAGAATTATTGGAATCACAAGGTCCAGGATGAACTTTCCATGCAGGAATAATTAAATTTTCATTCGTTATTGAAAAATTTTTTACCGGATTTTCTGGTCTTGCTTTAATTATTATATCGTAATTTTTTGTATCAAATAAACTTAAAGCAAGTTTATTTGTATACCATCCTCTTCTTTGCCTTTCTATCCATTTTTTCCCCAAAATTCCATAATTATTTGATTTATAATTAAAGTCATTTGGGCAAGATTCATAATCTCTGAAGATAAATTTTTTAGGTTGGTAATATTCTAATACCTTTTTTACATCTATATTTTCACATTCATGGTTTATTGTTGCTTGAGAATATGTATATGAAGATATAAAGATATCTGCATTGTACTGTTCAATAATATTTTTTTTATAAATTTTATACTGTGGTTCCCAATCCCTCATATAACCTGTCAGTACCAACGCAACCTTCATAATAAATAACTAAAAATTAGATTATTGATTATATATGGCAAAAACTAGTCCATCGCAAGAAGTAATAGAAGAGTTAGAATTAGAACTTGATAGAAAGATAAAAGAGAGAGAAGCAATATTAGATGAACTATCTCTACTAGATTTACAGATTGACAAATATGATGTTCTAATTAAAGAGATCGATAACGAAGCATTTGGTGCAGTTAATGTTTTAAATAATGCAATTTATAATGTAAAGTCTGCATATGATGCCAGAATTTCCTCTGGGGTCAGAACCAATTTAGTTTGGGAATTGCAATCTACTGTTAATAATTCTCCATTTGGAGCTGGTACTGCAACTACTAGTATCCAAACATATAAAGTCGTTGTAAATGAAGCAACTCAAGTAACTAAAAATCTATATGGGTTAAAGTACTATCAAAAACCAGCAAATAGAGATTATGGTTCAAATTTTATAGCAGACTTTAATGGAAATATTTCTTCTGGAAGTACAATAATGGCGGTTTTGCCAGGCACTTCTGTGGAAAATAATCTTGCTGCATATTCTGATGGAGACTTAACTACTAGTGAATTGACAGTAAAAATTGGGGATACCGTAACAGATGATTTAGAAGATCCAAAAGTTTTTACTACCACAAATTTACCAACAATTGTCGGATTCGGAAAAACTGATATATTAGGAATTGTCACTTCTGTTGTTGGGGGAATATCTACTGGATCTAATAAATTTGCACATTTTGGTGCTGGTGATTTTTCTTCGATTTCAGTTGGTCAATATTTGATAGGTCCAAAGATTACAGGATTTACCTCAGTATTTAATGAATCACCCCTTCCTCCAAAAATAGTAGGTTTTGGAACTACTGTAGTTACATTAACATATTATAATGCTTCTGGTATTTTAACATCAAATAGTTTTGTTTCAAATACATTTATACTTGACAAAAATGCTGTTAATGGTCTTCAAGAAGGAACTTTTTCTATTGGAATTATAACAACTTGCAATGCATATTATTTAAGTACAGTTTCTTTAGCAACTACAAGTTTTGAAACATTTAGTGTTTATAGATTTGATGAGGATATTGATGCAGATTTTGATGATGAAAAAGATCCAAATAATCCTGTAAAGATTGGTATTTTAAATTCTAGTAGTCTTGGTGTTGGTTCAAAATTAGAATTAAATTCTAGTGGAGGTACAGAAACAGGTCCAAAAAGTTATGATCAATACGAATACGATAAAAAAGGAAAGAAAAAAGAAGAGCCTGATATTGGTGCCGGTTCTGTAACTTGGAATACTGGGACTACACAATATCCTTTAGTTGGAGGATTTTTTGGAGTTGGTGGTTCATATGCAACAGAAGGAACAGAAATAAAAATAGATTCAAGTAGTCCAGGTTATGTAACTCCACAATACACCTCTACACCTCCACCAGGAACTCCAGGAAGTGGTTCATTTGATTCTGCTATAAGTTCTGCAAATTCTGCATTATCTTCTGTAGAATCGGGGGATTCTTCATCGGTTGCTCAAAGTGGTGTTACTGCAGCAGCAGGATTAAGAAAAGAGAGGGACGAAAAAGAAATATATGCTTGGTCTTTACTCCAGTCTGCATCAACTGCAAGAAAAAGAATATCGGAAATACAAACTACATTAAGTTCACTGAAAAATACTGATTATGCTAAGTATGAAAAGTAGTATAAAAATAGCAACTATATATTATAAGAACAAAAAGTATCCAAATAAGTAATGGCGGACAGATTTCCATTAATAGCCAATCCACAAACTAAGTTAATAGAGGAGTTGGCAGCTAATGATAATTTAAATCTAACCAATAACGGTATCGTTGGTGCATCAACTATCTCTGCTGAAAGATTTGTTGGAAATTTGACCGGAACAGCAACTACAGCATTCGTTCTCACAGATGCTTCTAATATTTTAACAGGAACAATTAGTAGCAGTAGATTGAATGGTTTTTATAACATTGGAGTTACTACTTCATCATTCTTAACTAATGCACAGAATATTCTTTCTGGAACGATTTCAAGAAGTAGACTTGCTGGTTCTTATGACATAAACGTAACTGGAATCGCAGAAACTGCTAATTCATTAAGTGATGCATCAAGAATTCTTGGTGGTATACTTCCACAAGATAGATTGACTGGTGTTTATAATATTGATATTACGGGAACAGCTTTTTCTGCTGTCGGTGCTGCAGCATCTATTAGTTTATATTCATCAGAAAATAACGTTGGGACTCATTACATACCATTTAGTGATGTTTCTACTGGTGAAGTAAGTTTATATTCTGATGAGCAAGGGTTGTCTTATCTTCCTGCATCTAATAGACTTGGAATAGGTACAAATCTCCCAACAGCAAATCTTGACGTTAAAGGAAATGCTAATATATCAGGAACAACTGTAATTAATGTTGGGTTTGCTAGCACTGCTTACATTTCTAAATTATTCAATGTTACTGGAATTGATACAACAACAAGACTAACTCTTGAACAATCATTAGGTATTAATAATCTTTCATATTTAAGTGTAGTTGGATTTACAACATTATCAAATTACAGTTCTAGTGGTCAGGCAACTCTTAATAATTTAAACGCAACTGGAGTATCAACATTCAATCAAATTGTCTTTTCCTCCAGTTCTGGTTCAATTAATGCACCAAGAGTAGATACAACATACTTAAATGTTTCTGGAATAAGTACTTTTAGTACTATTGGAATAGGTTCAACTGTAGTTATTACTCCAACAAGAGTGTTGAGTAATATTGCAGGAATTGATTCTGTAACAAAAAGTACTTTTACAGAATTATTAAGAATTGACTTTTTTGATAATATTGCAACCAATGGAATTGGAACAATTGATGGAACAGTAAAGATCAATAATGGTCTTCAAGTTTTAAATCAAACAACACTAGAAGATCTTAATATTACTGGTGTTACTACAATTGGAAACGTTGGAATAACAACAAATTCAATCACTTCTCCATCAATTGAAGGTACTAACGTTAATATCTCTGGAGTTAGTACAGCATTAAGATATTTCGGAGATGGTTCTTCATTATCTGGAATTGTCACTACAGTTGTTGCTGGAATTGGAATTTCATTATCTCCAGGAAATGGGAAGGGGCAAGTTACTGTATCTGCATTTAGACCTGTAGGAAAAACTATTTTTGTTTCTCAGAACGGAAATGATTCAAATAGTGGATTGGCAGAAAATGATCCAAAGAGAACAATAAAAGCAGCAGCAGCAATTGCACTTCAGGGTGATACAATTAAAGTATTCCCAGGAATATATGTAGAAAATAATCCAGTTATTCTCGGCAGAGGTGTTGCAGTAGAGGGAGCAGAACTCCGCAACTGTATTGTAAGTCCACAAAATCCAGGATTAGATTTATTCCACGTAAACAACAGTGTCCATATTACCGATTTAAGTTTCCAAGGACAAGAATCTCAAAATGGAGCAGCAGTAGTTGCATTCCAACCATTATCTGGTGTTGCTTCAGACAGATTCTTTGATGCTGCAAGAATGATTCGTTTAAATCTTGATTATATTGCTAAAGAGACTGTTGGATATTTGACTAGTACTGATTATAAAGGTGGAACTTTCTCTATGGGAATTGGTACTGCTCAAAATTGTGCAGAAGATATTAAATCAATTTTTAAAGCAGTTTGTCACGATATTACCAGAGGAGGAAACTCTAAGTGTGTAGGAGCAGGAAAGTCATATTACACAGTGGGTGGAGCATTACAACACATTGTAGGAGTTAAAACAGAAACTATTGATGCCATTCGTTATGCTGCAGGAATTGCTAGGTCATGCATTAATAATGTAAGTTGGAATGGGAATTACCAAAATCAATTCTTCCAAGTCAAAGATTTAAGTATGCAACCAGATGGAGCATATGGAAATCAAAGTTTAGACGGTTGTGCCAATGTTGTTTCTGCAATTTATTCTTGTGTTGGTGTTGTAACAACAATTATTAATCAGGGTCTAAGTGTTCTTGGTGCTGGAATTAACACCACATTCCCTGGAAATTCTGGAGCAGGAACTACTATTCCAAATCATCCTTCATTCTCCCCAGGTGTTGGTCCTATTACTCAAGGACCTTATGTAAGAAACTGCACCAACTTTATCCCTAAGAGCATTGGAATGAAGGTAGATGGATTTACAGCAGAACCAGGAGACCAGGATGATATTGGAGTTACTGGTTCTATGTCAGTTGACTCATATACTCAATATAATCAAGGTGGTATCGGAGTATCAGTAACTAATGGTGCATATGCACAGTTAGTTTCTATCTTTACTATTTGTGACGAAATTGCAATTTATACCGCATCTGGTGGTCAACTTGACCTTACCAATTCTAACTCATCCTTTGGAACTTATGGATTGGTTGCAGAAGGAGTTGGTGGTCCAGAAACAAAATCAATTTATAGATACACTGGTGTTGCGGTTACAACTGCACCTCGTGGACAAAATCAAATTGTAGTTTCTGGAGTTGGTTCAAATCGTCCATATGATGGACAAGCAATTTATTTTGATACACTATATAAAACTGTTGATACAATTTCTGTAACTAATGGAGGTTCTGGATACACAGTTGCTCCAAGAGTTACTGTTGATTTTCCTTCCGGACCAAATGGAATTAGTGCTCAAGCAACCGCAACTGTTGAAAATGGATCTGTAACTGCAGTTAATATAATTACAAGTGGAACTCAGTATACTGGTGCTCCAAGTGTAACTATTTCTCCACCAATTGGAGCAGGTACTACAGCAACTGCAGTAGTAACTAAAATGCAACCTATTTACTATACTGTTTTAGAAGCAACACTTCCATCTGCTGGTGTATCCACAATCAGTTTAGCACAAAACCTAAATAATACAGTAAGTGCAGGAAGTACAGCATACTTCTCAAGATTGAGTTTACAACTCACTTCATCCCATGCATTTGAATTTATCGGTGCTGGAAATACAATTGAAGGAGCAAGACCTGCTCAAGGTGGTGTGACAATTCAAGAAAATGAAGTTGTTCAAAATGATGGTGGTTTAGTTGTTTATACAAGTACAGACCAAGCAGGTAATTTTAGAATTGGTGATGGTGTTGTAATTAATCAAACAACAGGTTCAATTACTGGTAGAGATTTTACTAAGGCACTATTTACAACGATTACACCTTTCATCCTTGCACTAACAGAATAATAGGAGGAGTTAAAAGAAAATGGCAATTGCAAATGCTGCAGTTAATAATTTTAGAACTGTCACCAAAGTAGTTGGCGTTACTACTGAAGTAGTATATGAAGCACCTGTTGGTTTCGTCGGTGTTGTACTTCTTGCACAAGTTGCAAATTTAGATACTACTCATCACGAATTTAGTTTTTATCATAATAGAGAAGTCGCAGGAATTGGAACAGTATCTACAGAACTGTTAAAGGATTTTGAGATTCCTTCTAATGATACAGCAAACGTTTTAGCTGGAAAATTGGTTTTAGAGACAGGAGATACTGTTTCTGTAAGTGGAACAGGAACAGATAAATTAAAATTTGTACTTAGTATTCTCGAAACATTTAATCAATAATTAAAATGAGCGTACCTGAATTTCAAAGCAAAAGAACCAAAAAAAGATCAAAAGATAATTTATCTGAAGATCGTTATAGATATCTTTCATTAGATCAAGCAGAACCAGATCTTGGAGATCCATTAGTTGGACCATCATCTGTTGGAGCAAAACCATTTCCTAATGCTGGTCAAGCATTTATCCTTGCCTCATTTTCGGGAACAGGAATAGATACAAATAGATATTGGGTTCCTCCTTCTTCTTTAACTGGATTAGGACTTGGATTGGTTCCTGGTGCTATGACAATCCTAGACGAGGGAACATTAGTAGGAGCAGCAAATAGTTTTACTGTTTTAAATTTTGTTGGTGATGGTCTTGCAGTAGATCCAGTTAGTTTTGCAGCAACAGAACAAACAGGTATTGCAACTATTAGAATGACTTCTCCTGGATACGGAAGTATCGGAGAATTTCAATTTAAAGGAGATAATGGTCTTCTTGCTGGTGTAACAGATCTTAAGTATAATCCAATTTCTGGAAATGTTGGTTTTGGAACGACATTAGCAACATCAAAATTTCATGTTGTTGGGGATGTAAGTGTTGACAGATTATTTGCAAGACAAGAACTATCTGGATCATTTGTTCTCCCAAGTAGTGAAGATATTAATAATTTCAGTATAATTGGAAAACTAAGAAGCAATTATATAAATGTAAATAGAATTGATGCCACGGATTTAACTGGAATAAACACTTCATCAATTAATAATTTACAATCATCAAGAATTAATTCGACAAACATTAATATATCTGGAATTGCAACATTACAAACTTCCAATATAATCAATCTTCTTGTTACTAATCAAAGTACTACTGGTGTAGCAACTTTCAACTCAATAATTGGATCTGCGTCTTCTATTGGAATTTCAACTATTGGGATTGCTACAATATCAACGGCAACAGTTGGTGTTGCTACTGTTACAACTTTGGTTTCAACAACACAAAGAACGGGTTTTCTCACTGCAACCACTGCATACATTGGTGTAGCAACTGCTGGATTTGTTACTTCCACAAATGGATACGTTGGTGTTATAACTGGAAATGCTCTTAATTACTCTGTTGGAAATATTGGGTTATCTTCCATTGGAATTGCTACCGTAGGATTTTCATCAATTAGTAATACATTTATTGGTGTTGCTACTATCACAACATTAAATGTAACTAATCTATCTGCACAATTGGGTGGAACCGGAACAATCTCATTCGGAAATGTTTCTGTTGCAAATACTCTTTCTTCTTTGAGTATTGCTTCTACTTTTGTTCAAGCATCTCATATTGGAATTGGAACAACTGCAAAAACAGAATATCGTCTTGATATTAATGGAGATACTAGATTTAATGGACTTTTATATGCCGCAAATGGAAGAGGAACTAGTGGTGAGGTATTAACTTCTCAGGGAACAAACCCTCCATTATGGGCACCAGCAGAAAACGTTACAGTTGGTGCCGCAAATTCTGTTTTATTCTCAGACACAGATTCTAATATTAATTATTATTTGAACTTTAGTAGTAAAGTTGGTGATGTTGGATTTATTAATGTAGACTCAGAAAGTCTAGTTTATAATGCTTTTACAAACTCCGTTGGAATTGGATCAACAATTCCAGGATTTAACTTAGATGTTGTTGGAAACATTAACTTTACTGGAACCTTGTATCAAAACGGTTCTCTCTATGTTGCATCTAGATGGGGAATTGATGAGAGTCAAAACATTTACAGAGTAAATGGAAATGTTGGAATAGGAACTTCCATATTAGGAACTAATAAATTTACAGTCAAAGGAAATTCTTGGTTCGAGGGTCCAATTATTGTTAATGGATCAGGTAGTAGCATTGGGATAGGTTCCTTAACTCCTCGTTCAAGACTTGATGTTGTAGGTGATAGTAGATTTATTGGTACTTCACACCTTGAAGGTTCTGTAACCGAGAGAGTATCTTCTGCGACTGGTTTTACTTCGGAGTACCCCGTTTCCTCTGGAATATTAGCAATAGATGCATCAAATGCAACTATTGCTGTTGGTATCTTAACCACCTCTGTATCTACTTGGTCTTTCTCTGGAATCAATACTGAAAACAATAAGGCAGTAACAATAACACTTTTAATTGATTCATCTTCCTTGATTACTTATGGTGACCAATGTATAGTTAACGGCAAAACAATATCTGGTGGGGTAAAATGGAATGGTGGTATTGCACCATCTCCAACAGATAATGATGATGTTTTAAGTTTTGCTGTAATTACAGATAGAAACGGGGTCGTAAGAGTTTACGGTTCATCTTCACTCAACTTTAGTTAATTTTTGATTATGCCAATAGGATTTGGAGTATACAAAAACTTTCGTTCTTCGGAGTTTAGAGATCCAGCAGTGGTCTTTGGTGATTACTTTATGTTTAATTATAGAATTACTGATGGAAGTGATTTGGACATTAGATTTGGTATCCTAACCCCATCTGTTGTTGGATATCTAGGATGGGGTGCAAATTCATCTCTATCGGCAAATGGACAAACTTTTGCGTATTGGGGTGGAGATAATACTGGATTGGGGAAAGAGTCTGTTTATATTGATAAAGCAAAATTTTTATTAGCATTTCCTGGAACTACTACCATAGAATTTGATTTACGTGCATTTTGGTATGGAACTATTGGAATCAATCCAGTAATTGTAAATATGGATGCTTTTCAAGGTGGAACTATGGTTAATAGTAACTTCACTTTTATAAACCCAACTTCAACTAATAATTTCCCATCTTCAAGATCTTTTGCTAATAATGTTGCACTAAGAACACAAAATGCTGCAACAAATGGACAAAGAGTAGCAAGAGCAGTTCTAGATTTCGACCAAGATAAAATATTCTACTATTCCACATAAAAAAGTGGCACACCTCTAAAATTTTTCTCAGTAATCTGTGCTAGGATGCTAGGGTAAAGAACTTCTACCTAAAATGCAAATTTCCCGTGAAACACTGAATGACTTGCGAGCACTACAAGAAGATATGGCAGAACATTTTACTGATGAAAACTTTCCAATTAGTGGTGAGACGTATTGGACTTGCGTTCAGTGCTTAGCAGAAGCAAAACTTGCAGAACTTCGTGGGGAACTTGTAGCATGAGTCTTTTGAAAATTAATACAGCAGCACTAGTAGAAGTGCCCGTAAAAACAACACCAGAAAATGTTAAAGAAGCAAACGAAGCATTATTTTGTGCCAAGATGACCTTACCTGCAGCAGCAAAGCATTGCGGAATGACTCATAAAGAAATGAAAATGACATTTCTTGAATATCTAAAGTATCATCCACCAACTTACAACAAATAAATATTTTGTAGTCAAATGGTGTAATGAAATACAAAATCACCTCCCATTATTGTTATCACGAGGGAATCATTGTTGATATGTATTTCATAAATGGAGTTCCTTTCACATTTGATGATATACCCACAGTAATGCAAGATGACCCTTATATTCAAATAGAAGCAGAAAATAATTATTATTCGGCAGAAGAAATGTATAATTGGTCGAATTATTTGATTATGGAAGAGTGTCATCCACTATTATTTGAATTAGATTTAGAGAATCCAGAGGAACTTCCTTGCGATTAAAAGACTAATATTTTAGAATGCAAACAAAGTGAGTAAAAATACTTAGATGAAATCAGATTTTTATATAGATAGAGTAGGTAAAGAAGAAATAAAAGATCTTCTTTATACCTATCATTATCTTAAAAACGAATCAAAGGATTTTAAATCTGGTTTCAACTATGGACTATACCGCAACTCATTCACAGATATCCTTAATATTGGCGGGTGTCTTGGTACTTGCATTTTTACTGGTATCCCAGTTCCAGAAATTGCAGTAGGCGCATTTGGTTTAGAAAGAAATCAACAAGAAGGAATATACGAATTATCAAGACTTTGTATACATCCCGATATTCAAAAAAATGAATATAATATCACATCTTGGTTTGTTAGTCGTTGCATAAGGAGATTTAGAAAAGATGCCACAGTTCGTGCTATTCTTAGTTACGCTGACTCTAGTAAGCACACTGGAGTTATATACAGAGCTTGCAATTTTCAATACTATGGGATGACATCTCCAAAAAAAGATTTTTATTATGCGGATGGCACAAAGCATTCTAGAGGGAAAGTCAAAGGAGTAGATGGTGAGTGGAAAGAAAGAACTAGAAAGCACCGATATCTTATGATTTTTGATAAGGAACTTGAGAAAAAATTAAAATGGGAAAAGGACATTAATTGAATTGCCTAGTGGGTTTAGTGTCTAAATAAATGAAGAAGAAATATACTGTAGTTATAAAATGCCTCTTTCTAGACTAGAGAATTTCCTTAAGAATGCAGAAGGAAATATTTTATACGTAAATCCATCGGATTTTGATGCTACTGATAGTTTTGAGAACCAAGGGAATTCACTGACAAGACCTTTTAAAACTATTCAAAGGGCATTAATTGAAGCAGCAAGATTTTCATATCAGCAAGGGAAAAACAACGATAGAATTGATAGAACTACAATTCTAGTTTATCCAGGTACTCATTATATTGATAATAGACCAGGATTATCCGTAGAAGATATAAACGGATCCGCAGTATTTAAAAAACGAGTAAGTCCTGTAGATTGGGTCCCAACTACTCTAGAACAGTTAAGTAATAGTTCAAATTATGATATTCTTGACACAAATAATGATCTTTATAAGTACAATTCAGTTAATGGTGGAGCAATCCTCCCTAGAGGAACTTCAATTATTGGATTAGATTTAAGAAAAACAAAAATTCGTCCTCTTTACGTACCAAATCCAAATGACGTAAATGTTGAAAACTCTAGTATTTTAAATGTAACTGGTACTTGCTACTTTACTGCATTTACTATTTTTGATGCAGATCAAACAAAGACAGTATTTAGAGATTATACTGATACTAGGGTTTCTCCAAATTACTCCCACCATAAATTAGTTACTTTTGCATATGCTGATGGTGTCAATAAGGTAAAATTGGGTAATACCCAAACTTATTTGACCGATCTTGATATGTATTATTACAAGGTCGCAAAAGCATATGGTGATATTAGTGGAAGAGGATTGATTGATTATCCAGCATCAGATGATTTTGAACCAAACGTAGATGAATTTAGAATTGTTGGATCATTGGATGCTAATCCATTAGGAATATCAAGTATTCGTGCAGGTAATGGTGATGGAACTGGAGAACTTAATCTTATCACAGTAACTACTGCAAGTAAGTTAACTGGTGATGTAACACCTCATAATTTGTTTATTGATAGTCCATTTATTATAAATGGCATCACCGTTGATGGTGCATCATACAATGGTTCTTATACAGTAAAGAGTATTGTTGGAATTAATACTTTTACTTTCACAACATCACAACAACCATCTGATTTCTTACCAAGTTCTGATAATTTTGATACTGCCACATTAACAGTAGGAACAGATACAGTAAGTTCAGCATCTCCATACATTTTTAACTGCTCCCTTAGATCCGTTTATGGTCTGAATGGTTTATGGGCAGATGGAAATAAAGCATCTGGATTTAAATCAATTGTTGTTGCACAATTTACTGGTGTTTCTCTCCAAAAAGATGATAACGCCTTTATGATTTATGAGAATGGTGCATTTTATGATAATGCAACATTACCAATAAACAGTTCACAAAGACCTCTACATACAAATTCAAGATCAAGATATAAACCAGATTGGGAGTCATTCCACATTCGTGCATCTAATGATGCTTTCATTCAGAATGTTTCTGTTTTTGCTATTGGTTTCTCCAAACACTTTTTGACTGAAACTGGTGGTGATATGTCTATCACCAACTCCAACTCAAACTTTGGTTCAATTTCTCTCGAATCTGTTTCATATAAAGGAGAATCATTTGATAGAGATGATGTTGGTTACATTACTCACATCATTCCACCAAAAGAAATACCAGGGGATGAAAATGCCATATCTTGGTTATCTATTGATGTAGAAAAAACTATTAATTCTGTTGCTACAGAAAGACTTTATATATACGGAGCAACCAACGAAGAACTTCTTCCTAGTTACCAAGTAGACGGATTTAGGATTGGTGCAAAAACTAACGATAAACTTTATTTAACAATAAGTTCTGGACTTGCTCAGACAACTTACAGCAGTCCAATTTATATGCAAGTTTCTGGTGGAGTTGGAAAATCTGGAAAGAAAGAATATAAGGTAACAAGAACAAGTGGAACGAATAGTATTGCAAATAATATTCTTACATTCACAGAAAATCATCAACTAATAAATGGTGAGAGAATTAGAATTTTTAGTGATACTGGTGAAACTCCAACTGGGTTGGCGAATGAAAGTATATATTATGCAATCACAACTGGTGTTGGTGCAAATCAAATAAAGATAGCACAATCTCTTAATGATGCTATATCAAATAACCCAATATTAGGAATACAAAATAATGGTGGAGTAATATCGGTAGTAAGTAGGGTCTCGGATAAAATTCCTGGAGATATAGGACATCCAATTCAATGGGATTCAACACTAAGAAACTGGTATATAACTGGACCACAAATTGTTGGATCTACTGATATTAGAACTGCTATTGTTTCAAATGGAGTTTCTGTAATAGGAAAAGAAACTTCTGCTGCATATTTCATGAGAAAAACGGATAGCAGATCCATTGATGACAAAATTTATAAGATAAGATATGTAATTCCTAAAGAATTTACTAACGCAAGACAACCTGAAGCAGGATTTATTTTACAGGAATCGAAAACTGTTGGTGTCTCTAGTATATCATTTACGAATGATACTTTATCAAATACAAAAGATCTTAGAAATGAAAAAGTTATTGTAAATGCAACTACTGGTTCGGTTGTAAATAATCAACAATTAGTTACAATAACAACAGAGTTACCTCATAGATTTACTGCTGGTGATACTGTAAAGGTCCAGAAGATAAGAAGTTCAAATAATTCAAATGCTACTGGTATTGTTTCCACATATAATGGAAATTATCAAATTGAAACAGTATTAAATAGCAAACAATTTCAATATATCATTAGTGGAGTTTCTACTAATCCAGGAACATTCCAAAATGACATAAATGCAAGATCAACTAGACAACAGAGAGAAGCACTTCCTGTTGTATCTAGAAAAGACTACAAAAATACTTTCTTCATCTATAGAGTTTCTCAGATTAAGAGACATATTCCAGGTGACGAGGGACAAGATGGTGTATATCACTTAGTTGCATTAGCATCAAACGTTTCCCCATCTTCAAATATTGGATTTAATTTATCATCTAAAGCATTTAATCAAGATGTAAAGAATTTATATCCTCAATTAGACAGGGATAACGTATCATCTGACCCAGAAGCATCTGTCAGTTTTGCAGATCTAGAAATATTAGGAAATGTAATCACTGACAAAAAAACAAGTTCTATTACTAAAGAGGCATTAAATTATTTTGCAAAAAATACTAATGTTGGTTTAGCAATTACATCTGTTTCATTGAGTGGAATTGGAAACACAACAATAACTATATCAACTGAAATTGATCACCAATTAAATTCTATTAGAACAATTAGTTTTACCTCTGGATCTGGTTATCCAACTTCACAAGAATTATATTCCAAATCTTTACTACCAGTTACTTCTAGTGGAAATGGTGCTACTGCAAGAGTTACCACTAATGCATCGGGATCAGTATCCAATGTTCAACTATTGGATCCAGGTTCTTCATATAGCATTAATGATACGTTAAGCATTCCTGGGGGAGCAACTGCAAGTACAGTAACTGTTACTTCAGTAAACGATTATACTGGAAGTTGTATAGAACTTAATGGATTTAATAATCCAGAATTAAATTCTGTTTTTGAAGTTTTATCAATACCAAATTCAAAAACAATCGTTCTTGGTGCCCCATCAGGAATAAGCACATACGTTAAAAATACCAATAATGATCTTCCATTTGCGGTTAAATCTCACTTCTCTGTTGGAATTTCATCTATAATTTTAACAGATGTTACCAGTGGAATTGCAACAGTAACTTGTAGCAATCCTCATGGATTGTATCCAGGAAATAAAATTAGAATTATTAAATCATCTTCCTCTGGAATAAATACCGACCATACTGTTAAAGATATCATTGGAATAAGTACTTTTACTATTGCGATTTCATCTGGAACTACAATTTCAGCAAATTCAGGAAAAGTTTTAAAAAGAACTATTTCTTCAAATGGAAGAAATATGGGATCTGGTGAAGAAAATCTTGCCTCCCGTGCATCTTATTTTTATGATGGTATTTCAAAATCTATAAATCAGCAATTAACAACTACTAATACAACAATTAGTTTTTCTGATGCATCTGGTGTAAAAAGGGGTGATTATTTTATAGTAAATGCTGAGATTATAAGAATACTAAATTCTTCAAACCCATTCACAATAAAGCGTGGAGTATTTGGAACATTTAAAACTACTGCTGCTGTCAATTCTGTTGCTAAGAAAATTAGAGTCTTACCGTCAGAAATAAGAAGACCATCGTTTATGAGGGCATCTGGACATACCTTTGAGTATGTTGGTTATGGACCAGGAAATTATTCCACAGGTATGCCCCAGAAACAGGATAGAGTCATATCAGAAACAGAAATTATAGTTTCACAATCAAGAAAACAAAGAGGTGGAACTGTAGTTTATACTGGAATGAATGATTTGGGAGAATCATTCACTGGAAGCAAAAAAGTAAGTTCTGCTACTGGGGAAGAAACTATTTTTGACGCACCACTTTTAACATACACCGGAGATGATGCTCAAGGTCAATCAGACACTGTATCTAATGGTATTTTTGATGAATTACTTGTTCGTCAAAGACTTACAGTTGAAGGTGGAGAAAGTAATAATCAAACTTCTCAATTCTATGGTCCAGTAAACTTTACTCAAAAAGTAACTAATCTTTCTGACTTTGGTTTTGAAAGTAAATATTTACTATTAAAAGGAAATGCACCACAATCAAAAACAATTACTGTTGGTGTTTCTACTCCCACTTCTGCTTTAATACCATCACCAAGATCTGGAGATATGTCATTTATCTCCAATCCAACAGATGGATATCTTGGTCATGTAAGAGTAAATAATGAGTGGAAAAAATTTGGATTAATTAGTTTAAATGATTCAGAATTAGGATTTAAAGTAGATAGATTCTATGTAAATACCGATAGTGATAATTCTTTTGATTTTGCGGTAGATGGTCAAGCAAGAGTCCAAGATTTACTTGTTACTGGAAATATTGTATTACAGCAACCACAAAGTCTTGGTAACGTAACATTTGAAAATCTTATTGTCAATGGAACAGCAAAGTATTATGGAACTTCTGTTGATCCTTTAACTGGCATAACAACAAATTATACACAAATACATTTAAGGGGAATATCAAGATTAAATGATTTGGAAGTAGTTGGTGTTTCTACATTTAGTCAGAAAGTAGATTTCTTACAAAATATATTTGGAATTGGTGCCGACTTTGGTAATATAAGAATTGCAATTGCCGATGATAATACTATCGATACTACATCTGGAGATTTAACAATCAATAGTAATTCAGGAACAGTCAAAGTTATTGATAACCTTGCTGTAACTGGAAGTGAAATAAAATTAACTTCTGTTTCTGGATTTGTAACTTCAGTTTTAAGCAACTCTAGAGATTTAACCCTTGGTATTGGAGTAACTACTGTTACTCAAGGATCAACAATAAATCTACATAATGATTCTGTAGCATACCCTGAAGGTGGACTGAGACTTATAAGATCAGTTGGTATTGGAACTTCCGTATCCGAATCTCAGATTCTTCATAGAGGTGGAACTAGATTAAGGTTAAATGCGGTAGATTGGAATGGTTCCATTTCTTTATTAACTGACAATAAAGAAAGAGTTTTAGTTGGCAGTTCAGGAACTGTAACAGTATTCCAAAATAATACAGGACAAAATCTTGCTGGAGGTCATTTAAGACTTACACAAGCAGGAAATGGTGATGTTGCATTGTCTTGGGATATAACACATCAAAATAAAAATGTTAGATGGTATGCAGGTATTGATACTAGCGATGGATATTCTTGGAAACTTGCAAACCCATTAACAACTATAGCATATGGAAGTGAAGATTTTTCTGCTGCTAGTGAAACAAAGTTAAAGGTAACTAATAATGGTGATTTAACAGTCCTAAGAGATCTAACAGTAGGTGGAACTTCATTAGTTGGTTTAACTACAACTACATTTAATTTACTTGATACTAATGTAACTACATTAAATGCCTTCCGTGCAGCAAGAACAATTACTGTAGGTTCTTCAGCAGATGGTTCCGTATTTGTAAATCAAGGAACAACTGAATCAACATCTACAATTACTGGTTCTTTCCAAACTAGAGGTGGAGCAGGAGTTGCTAAAAACCTATATGTTGGTGGTAATTCAAATATTTCTGGGTCACAAACTATTGGTGATACCTTAACTGTAACTAAGCAAACAAAAATTAATGAAAATGTTCAATCAACTAGTACCTCTACTGGTGGATTAGTTGTTGCTGGTGGGGCAGGAATTGGTGGAAATATTAATGGGGGAGGAACATTAACAATTACCTCAAATGGTTCCATTGGAGGAACATTTGGAGTAACTGGTGC
>JACCDU010065318.1_pt1 | contig 25031 bp, 15 predicted proteins | sample 7446081 | NCBI WGS metagenome assembly JACCDU01 (sample SAMN15323447, study PRJNA562643) | freshwater metagenome | isolation source: river surface water | place: USA:Blue River Watershed | collected 2017-08-17
CGATGCGAAATCGATCCAATATTTTGACGAAATGCCGCTGCATAATGTGCCTCAACGGTAGGGAATAAGGCTGCAGGACCGGGTGTAAAAAACGTGCTCATATTAATATAACATTCTGAATTTGATCGTATTATCAATCAATTTCAACTCATTGACAATTTCCTCCGCATATTCTTTCGCGACATCTGTAATCACATAACCTGTCCGCTCCGTCGTTTTCAAATATTGACCGATGATATTCACATGGTATTTGGCAAACACATTATTTATCTGAGCCAAAATACCAGGCACATTGTGGTGTATATGCAATAAGCGGTGTGCATTTTCCAAAGGTGGCAATTGTAATTCTGGAAAGTTCACAGAACCGTATGTACTACCATTGTTCATAAACTGCAACAACTTCGAAGGCACAAACTCCCCAATATTCGCTTGCGCCTCTTCCGTACTTCCACCAATATGTGGCATCAAAATGACATTAGGTAAGCCACGCAATTCATTGACAAATTCCTCATCATTCGTTTTAGGCTCATATGGAAATACGTCGATTGCCGCACCCCAAATCTTACCTGATTTAATCGCATCCACTAAAGCTGGGATTTGAACGACGTGTCCTCTTGATAAGTTTAAGAAAATCACATTGTCTTTCATCCAAGAAAACTCTTGCTTTCCGATGATATCTGTATTCGATTTGCGTCCATCTACGTGTAAGCTCACGAAATCGACGGTCGACAATAATTCCTTTAAGCTATTACATTTTTTTGCGTTGCCGAGTGCTAATTTGTCTACGATATCGAAGAAATAAACCTCCATACCTAAAGCCTCCGCGATGACAGAAATCTGTGTACCGATATTTCCGTAACCCACTAAACCGATTTTCTTTCCACGAATTTCGAATGAATTGGTCGCTGATTTATCCCAAACACCAGCATGCATCTTCGTCGATTTTTCGAAAATATTACGGGTCAACATCACCATTAAGCCAATCGATAATTCAACGACACTACGTGTATTTGAATAAGGTGCATTAAATACGGCTATCCCGCGATTCTCACATTCCGCCAAATCAATTTGATTCGTACCGATGCAAAAAGCACCCACACACATCAATCGGGATGCATTTGGATGTTCGAGTACTTTCTTTGTTAAATTTGTTTTTGACCGCAATCCGATGATCGAGACATCTTTGATTTTCTCAATCAATTCTTCCTCGTCTAGTGCCCCCTTCAACAATTCAACCTGGAAACCTTCCTTCTTAAATAATTGAACAGCCGCAGGATGCACGTTTTCCAATAATAAAACTTTGATTCGTGATTTTGGATAGGACTGTGCCCGGCTTAAGCCATTGAGATATAAAAACTCATCCAATGAGGGAACCACAAAATCCGCTTTATCAGTCACCGCTTTGCGTGAAACGTTCTCTGTAAATGCGAAAAATTTATTGGCTAACCCAGCCTCGCGTAATTCATAATCTGTATATCCATCACCGATCACATAGACTTCACCGTCTAAGGCTAATGATTGCAATAAACTAACTTTACCGCGATCTTGAGATAGCAGATTAGCTTGATCATATCCCGTAATGGTACCATCGGCATCATACGTAAACGTATTCGCATAGACATTCGCCGCGGCAATACCCATTTCTTCTACGACAGGTACGATAAAATCTTTGAAGCCGCTGGAGACAATTAAAATTTGATCTGCATGCTCTTTGATAAACGTTTTATTGCGCTTAAATGATTCTGAAATTTTACCCTTTAAGAAAGTGATTAATTGGTCTACATGCGAACGATTCGCAGGCAATAACGCCACGCGATCTCGCAACGAATCTGCGAATGAATAATTTCCGGTCATCCCTTTGTCGGTGATTTCGCGAATCTTCCCCACGATCTCAGCTTGTTTGGCATTGCCTTCTAATGCGATGCGCGCTAATTCATCGAGGCCCTCGACCTTGGTGAATGTACTGTCAAAATCGATGACAATCGTTAATTGTTCCAGCTCCTTAGTAGACATATAATCAAATTTCAATTTCCTTAAACCAATTCGCAGTCCGTTGCTCGGACCAAGTTTCTCCTCGATAATTGCGCGGATAAAATCCGCAATGTCCTCCTTGTTTGGGCAACTCAATCTGAACATGATCAGACTGAATCGCTTCAGGAAGACATTCCTGCGACAAAAAAGGATCGTTTTTCGCATTCACCACGAGGGTTGGAACACGAATACGATCGAGAAAATACAAGGAACTATTTTGTTCATAATAGTCCTCTGCATCCTTAAATCCATGTAATGGGCCTGTTATGACATCATCAAAATCGTACAAACTGCCAATAGCCGAAAGCATAGACGGCGTAATATCCTGTGGATATCGGGCCGACTTTTCAGTCACTTTTTCTAATAGCGTTTGTAAGAAGCGATGTGTGTAGAGGCTGTTTTCCCGGCGAGTCAATTGCTGACTACTGCTGGAAAGGTGTAAAGGTACAGAAAATGCTACAGCTTTTCGAATGAAATTTGAAGCTTTTTCAGCGTGTTCGCCCAACCATTTTAGCGTTAAGTTGCCTCCTAAACTGAATCCTGCTAGGTAGATATCACGTACGCCCAATGAAACGGCATGTCGAATCACCTGATCTAAATCGTCCGTTGCTCCACTGTGGTAAAAGCGTAAATTTCGATTGGGCTCACCTGAACAGCTTCGGTAATTCCATGCGAGCGCATGAAAATTCGGCAATGCGCGAATCAATCCCGTCACGTACGGTCGGCGACTACTCCCCTCCAATCCATGCGACACAATAACTAAGGGTTTTTGTGACAGCGTACCCCCTCGGATGTACCAATCCAAATCAACAAAGTCGCCATCTGGCAATTCCAATCGTTCCGTCTTCGGAAGCATGTCTGGAATTTTTCGAAAAAGTGCCGGGTAAATACTTTGTGTATGACCTTCAGGTAACCAAATAGGAGGCTTGTAACTGTGCATTAAATAAAAAAGTCTGGAATTAAAGAGCGATCATCCACCGTAGGATCCACTTTGTACGAGCTGAAGTCTGTTACACCTTCCTCGGCCAGGACTGCATCATCGATAAAATAATGACCTGTACACGTCTGATGATCGCGTGATAAAATGACTGCTGCAGCATCCGCCATGATACTCGGCTTACGCGCATTCCGCATCATATCCGCATTACCCACTGCAAATTCGATGGCAGCTGTCGCGATAATGGTACGCGGCCATAACGAATTAAAAGCTACTTTACCCTCAAATTCTGCAGACATTCCTAACGTTACTAAGGACATGCCAAATTTTGCCATCGAATAGGCGACATGATGCTTAAACCAACGCGCCTCAAAATTCAACGGGGGCGAAAGGGTGAGGACGTGTGGATTTGCCGACTTCATTAAGTGAGGTAAACAGGCTTTTGAAACCAAAAAAGTCCCACGGGCATTTACTCCATGCATCAGATCGAATCGCTTCATCTCTGTCTCTAGAGTCCCTGTCAACTGAATAGCTGATGCATTATTGATTAAAATATCGATGCCTCCGAATGTTGCCACCGCTTGATTGACCGCTTCAAAAACCTGATTTTCATCACGAATGTCGACCATGCAGGGCAGGGCACGACCTCCTAAGCGTTCAATCTCTGCTGCTGCAGAAAAAATAGTCCCTTGTAATTTAGGATGAGGTTCAGCTGTTTTGGCAGCGATAATGATATTTGCGCCTAATGAGGCTAATTTTTTAGCTATTTCCAAACCGATACCCCGAGAGGAACCGGTGATAAAAACTGTTTTGTTTCTGAAGTCCATGTGCGTCTAATTAAACTTTATCTAAATTACGATTTTATTGCAAAGACTTGTCAAATTTTAATTTTTGCGTTGTACTTTTGTAAACTAGTTTTTGCACGAATAATCGAATGATCACACCGTTTAAGTCAGTAAGTATTTCTCATCGCAGCGCACCACTCACCATTCGGGAAATGGTCGCATTGAGCGAGGAAGAAAGTCGGGCATTTACACTTAAGTGTAAAGATTTATTCGGCCTACAAGAATTATTGATTGTATCGACGTGCAATCGCACCGAACTATACTATACCTCACAAGAATCCATCTCACATGACCTCATCAAGGCATTGCTAATCGAAAAAGGCTTAACAAATACCAGCGATTATGTGCATTACTTCATCCAAATGGATGAAACAAACGATTCCTTGAAACACCTTTTTGAGGTGGCTACTGGCTTACAGTCCAAAATGGTAGGTGATTTGCAGATTCCAAACCAGATAAAAAAAGCGTATCAATTGGCAGCCGACCTGAACATGGCGGGTCCATATTTGCATCGCTTAATGCATACCATTTTCTACTCGAATAAGCGAGTTGCCCAAGAAACATCGTTCCGGGACGGAGCTGCATCTGTTTCTTATGCCACCGTTGCACTTGCCGAGGAACTAGCACAAGCCATTACAACACCAAAAATCTTAATCTTAGGATTAGGAGAAATTGGGATTGATGTATGTAAAAATTTAGAGGATAAAGATTTTGCTGAGGTGACGGTGATGAACCGAACGATCGAAAAAGCAGAACGTGTGGCACAAGGGAAAAACTTCCGCGTAGCTCCGTTTGAAGATATGTGCAAGGAAGTTGAAGCTGCCGACATTATCATATCCTCCGTGCGGACAGATGCTCCGATCATCACACAAGAGAAATTGAAAGGCATGCAATTGCTTTCATTTAAATATTTCATCGATTTATCCGTTCCTCGGAGTATTGAAGAAGCCGTTGAAAAAGTATCTGGCATCTTGTTATACAACATCGACTCATTGAAAGAACGTGCGGATGAGGCATTAGCTGCCCGCATGGCATCCATTCCAGATGTGCGTGTCATCATCGAGGAAAGTATCGAAAGCTTTAATGATTGGTCCAAAGAGATGGAAGTTTCACCGACCATTCACAAATTAAAAGGTGCCTTGGAGCAAATCCGCAAGGAAGAAATCAATCGCCACCTCAAAGGTCTAAGTGCAGAGGAAGTAGAGAAACTAGAAAAAATCACGGCTTCTTTGGTACAAAAAATCATTAAGCAACCGATCATTCATCTGAAGGCAGCCTGCAAACGTGGGGATTCTGAAACGATGGTGGATGTATTGAATGACCTCTTCAACCTCGAACAATTCGAAGAGCACGAATCCTAATCACATGGATAGCGCAATACTGACTAAACTGGCCCGCTATTGCGCCTATCAGGAACGCTGCATTTCAGAAATTAAACTAAAAATTCAGGAATTAGATGGCGCTGAACCACAGGACGATTATATCCAGTGGTTGCAAGAAAACAATTACCTGAATGAGCAAAGATTCATTGGTCTATTTATCCGCTCCAAATTCAACCAGAAAAAGTGGGGACGTGGGAAAATTCAATTTGAATTGCGAAAAAAAGGAATTTCAGATTCGGACATACAAGCGCATTGGGATGAAATTGCAGAATCAGATTACACGGAAGCCCTTAAAGTCCTCATAGAAAAAAAAGCAGCTTCACTCAAATCAGGTACCCCGAACGAAAAATACCAAAAGTGTTACCGGACGGGTTTGTCCAAAGGCTTTGAGCCTAGTCTTGTTTCTCAGGTCTTGAAAGGTCTTTTCCCGAAGGGATTTGCATAAAATCATTTTTTTCCTACCTTTGAGACATGGATTTCAAATCAACTACTTATTACGCAGGTTATTATTACGCAGGATACTACGTCTGCGCGTAACCGGTTTGATAGGTTTTTGATGTTAACTTATTTTCGCCGGCCTGTGAGTCGGCATTTTTATTTTATGAGCTTTTCTATTTCACCCGCTTCGCGTTTACAGTCCGTTGAGGAATACTATTTCTCCACGAAACTTAAGCAAATCGCTTCATTACGCGCCGCCGGTATTCCGGTCATTAACCTAGGTATAGGTAGCCCAGACCTCGCTCCTGCTATGGAGACAATCGAGGCCTTAACAGCGTCCGCAGCCAATCCAGCCAATCACGCCTATCAAGGATATCAAGGAATTCCTGCTTTACGCGAGGCTTTTGCCGCATTCTATGCCAAGCATTACGGGGTGACGGTCGATCCAGCTGCTGAAATATTGCCATTGATTGGCTCCAAAGAAGGTATCATGCACATCGCTATGGCTTATTTAGAGGCAGGGGATGTGACCTTGATTCCCAATCCGGGCTACCCAACTTACCAAGCGGCGTGTTCGCTGGCTGGAGCAACAGTTCAAGCATACGAGTTAACGGAAGCGAATGGTTGGCTGCCTGATTTAGATGCGTTGGGCCAACAAGATTTGTCTAAGGTAAAAATTATGTGGGTAAACTATCCGCACATGCCCACGGGTGCCAAGGCAGATATAGCGTTTTTTACTAAACTGCGCGATTTCGCCATTCGCCATTCCATATTATTAGTCAATGATAATCCGTACAGTTTTATCTTGAATGATAACCCCATCAGCATGTTGGCCGTTCCCGGTATGAAAGACGTAGCCATTGAATTAAACTCACTTTCAAAATCCCACAATATGGCCGGTTGGCGCATCGGTGCGGCTTTCGGTCGAGCGGAGTTATTGGGGCCGGTGTTGAAATTCAAGTCCAACATGGACTCTGGCATGTTTTTACCCTTACAAGAAGCCGCGGTAAAGGCTTTATCGGCGGATGCTCACTGGTTTGCACGTCAAAATGAAATCTATAAGTCACGCCAAAAGAAAGTATTTGAATTACTGGATCTTTTGGATTGCGTATATGATTCTGCACAAACTGGCATGTTTGTTTGGGCTCGCGTACCCGCTACCGTAGCATCTGGCTATGCACTCTCCGACCAAGTATTGGATGAAAATGCGGTGTTTATCACCCCTGGAGGTATTTTTGGTACACAGGGCAACGGGTATGTTCGAATTTCGTTATGTGCCAAAGAAGAGGTTTTTCAAACGGCGATAGATCGCATTAAAAATCACAGCAATGGAATCTAAGAAAGTAGGTATTATCGGAATTGGGTTAATAGGTGGATCCATCGCGAAAGGCTTGCGCGCATCTGGTTGGGCTTCAGAACTTATTGGAATTGAAGCAAATCCGGCTCACGCAATCAAGGCGCTTTCGCTGCGGTTAGTTGACGAAGTTTTACCTTTAGCAGAAGCCATTGACCGTGTGGATATCTTTGTTTGCGCAACACCTGTTGACATTTTGGTACAAATTATTCCGAATGTTTTGGATCAGTTAAAGCCAGGCCAGATCGTGATTGAAGTTGGCTCAACCAAAACACCCGTGTACGAAGCCCTAAAAAATCATCCGAAACGTGGGCAATTTGTTTCGACTCACCCGATGGCGGGAACGGAATTTTCCGGACCAGAAGCCGCGGTGGATGGATTATTTACAGGTAAACGCGGGGTAATTTGTGATAAGGAATTAAGTTCACCCGAAGCTATTGAGACCATTGAAAGTTTATACCGCGATGGATTGGGAATGAACTTGATATACATGGAATCGATTGACCATGACGTACATACGGCCTATATCTCACATATATCGCATATTTGTTCGTTTGCACTAGCGAATACGGTATTGGAAAAAGAAAAAAATGAAGAGCGTATTTTTGAATTAGCTTCGACCGGTTTTGAATCGACGGTACGTTTGGCGAAATCTTCTCCAGAAACATGGAGTCAGATTTTTCACCAAAATCAAGAGAACCTGATGGATGTATTAGATGAATACATCAATACCTTATTGAAGTACAAAGGCTTGATGCTGTCCGGAAGTTATGATAAGTTGAAAGATGAACTAGGTAAGGCCAATGATATAGGCCGAATCCTGAATAAGCAATAAAAAAGCCCCGATGTGTGTCGGGGCTTTTTTATTAGTTTCCTCTTGGAGCCTTGTATGCAACTGGCTTCCACGCATTATTCTTGCCATTGATATCTGGGAAGACATGGTCGGGATCAATCGTTACCGACTTGATCGGAAGGTTCGTGGATGTCTTAAATGTCCAGGTACCACCACGCTGCCAAATTTCTACTGGGAACGTGAAACGTTCTTTCGTGCCACCCGCCATTTCTACTTCGACAATCGCTGGCATAGCCATCTTGTCTAGGTTTTCAATCGTGATTAAGGCACCTTTGGCAGGATCTTGATCAATGTAAACGACATCCTTCACAGACTGATCAAGTTTCCATAATTCGTAGAACCAGGCACGCCAGAACCAACCTAAATCTTCGCCGGCACCATCTTCCATCGCACGGAAGAAATCACGTGGTGTGGGATGTTTGAAAGCCCAATTTTTGATGTACTGCTTGAATGCGTAATCGAACCGATCTGCGCCTAGGATATTTTCACGTAAAATTCGTAAACCAAAACCTGGTTTATTGTATGCTTCCCAACCTAAATTACGGGCTTGAATCACATCTGGTATCGACATGATCGGATCAGCTTCTGCACGGAACATGCGTGGAGCGATTTGATGCATATCAAACTTTGGATTCTTGTATTCCCCTTTATTAAAGGCATCTGTTGAATAGAAATTGATGAACGTATTAAAACCTTCATCCATCCAAGCGAACTTACGCTCATTTGTCCCTACGATCATCGGGAACCAGTTGTGACCAAATTCGTGATCTGTCACACCCCACAAGGAAGCGGTTTGGTCACGGTAGCCACAGAAAATAATACCTGGATACTCCATACCTGAAACAATACCCGCAACATTTGTAGCGACTGGATACGTGTATTCATATAACCAGTTTGAATAATGTTCAATCGATGCCTTCACATATTCGGTAGAACGTGCCCATGCTTTATCTCCGTCTGATTCAATTGGATAAACCGAAACTGCCGTAGCTTTTTTACCACTAGGCAAATTGATCATAGCGGCATCTTGAATGAAAGCTTTCGAGGTAGCGAAAGCTACGTCACGCGCATTTTTACAAGCAAACTTCCAGGTCAAACGATCTTTAGCAGGACGCGATGCCGCATCAGTAACTTCAGCCGCTGAGCGAATAACGACCGTTTTATCAGATGTTTTTGCGGTAGCCCAGCGCTTCATTTGCTCTGCTGTGTAAACCTCCGCTGGATTTAATAATTCCCCCGAACCTACTACGATATGTGAAGCAGGCACATTGATGGAGTATTCAAAATTTCCATATTCAAGATAGAACTCGCCTGCACCTAAATAGGGTAACACATTCCATCCTTCAATATCATCATATACACACATGCGTGGAAACCATTGGGCAACCGTATACACATCACCGTTTTTAGTTTCCTGAATTCCCATACGGTCTGAACCGTTTTTCGGGGAAGTAAATGAATAAACGATCTTGATTTTTGCGATACCCGCTTTCTCCACTAATGGCGTTGCTAAGCGAATTTGCATCCGTGTATCTTCCACAATAAAGTTTGCCGGCTTTCCATCAACCAATACACTTTCAATCGCATACCCTCCATCAAAAGCAACGTTACCAAAACGGCCACCCAACACAGGGGTTGTTTTGCCTCCGCGCGATTGCGTGTTAAACGAATTTTGGTCTAATTGTAACCAAAGAAAAGGTAATTTATCGGGAGAATTATTCTTGTAGGTAATCTCCACATCTCCTGAAATCTTGCGTTTGGTATCGTCCAAGGAAGCAGATATTTTATAATCAGCGACATTTTGCCAATACCCAGGGCCAGGAGTTCCAGCTGCAGAGCGCGCGGAAGAAACGGGACCATAATTCCAAAGTGGATGAAATAATTCGTACGCATTGTATTGTGCGTTAGCTTGCAAGGAGCCTAGTAGCAATCCGAATGCAATGAGCTTTTTAAGCATAATGATGAAGTTTAAAGTCGAATAATATTATTCAAAAATGGTTAAAATCTCGTCATCAAGCAAACGTTTTGTCAAACCTAAGGCCTTAGGAACCTCATAATGGTAGAAAAACTTCATGGTATGGATCTTATCTTGATAGAAAGCTTGTTCACCGCTATTGTTTGCTAGTGCCTCCGCTGCCACATTCCCTTGCTTCAACCATTGCCAAGCAACAACGATCAAGCCAAACAATTCCATGTACAAGGTAGAGTCGGCAAGGAATACATCCGGCTGTGCGGCTTTGCTTAACTTATGCATGGTTACCTGATTGAGACTAGCTAATTCTTTAGCTAACAACTCTGCGTAGGGTTTCGTCTTATCCAGTGACATTCCTTTTTGGATATCGGCTTGGATCAATTTCACCAATGCTTGTACTGCTTTTCCTTGGGCGCTTGGAATTCCTCGGCCCAATAAAGTTAATCCGTGAATACCGGTCGTTCCCTCATAAATGGACATAATCCGGGCATCACGTGACATTTGCTCCAGCGGGAAATCCTCGGTATATCCGTAACCTCCTAGCACTTGAAGTCCTTGGTTAACGGCTAAAAATCCTTGTTCCGCGGGATATGTTTTCGCGACAGGAGTCATTAAATCTAATAAGATTTGTGCTTCCTTTTGTGCATCCCCTTCCAAACATTTAGAGAAATCCTCCCAAAGGAAACATTGGAAAAGCAATCCCATAGCTCCTTCAACGATTGATTTTTGGTAATACAACATCCGCTGAACATCGGGATGATTTTGAATGAGCGTTGGTGGAGTCTCTGGATCTTTATTCGTTAACTTTCTTCCTTGGCTACGTTCTGAAGCATATTGTTTGGAGAAATGATACGCGGCTGAGGCGATGTAGGCGCCACCCATGCCCACGCCTAAACGTGCTTCGTTCATCATTTGGAACATGTACATGAGACCTTTATTAGGCTCACCTACTAGATACCCGATTGAATCACCTTGATCGCCAAAAGATAAATGTAAAGCTGGCGTTGCCTTTTGACCCATTTTATGATAGAGGCCCATCGACAAAACTTGGTTGGAAACCCAAGATCCGTTTTCTTGTCGGCGCTTTGGAACCACAAACAACGAAATTCCTTTCGTTCCTTTAGGTGCTCCTTCTAATCGGGCTAAAACTAAGTGGATGATGTTTTCTGAAAAATGATTATCACCTCCAGAGATGAATATTTTTTGCCCTTTGATGGCGTAGGAACCGTTTCCTAAATCTTTGGCAGTTGTCGTCACGTCGTTCAACGAACTTCCTGCTTGTGGCTCTGTCAAACACATGGTGCCTGTCCACTTACCGGAAAGCATGTTCGGGACATAAGCCTGTTTCAGCTCCTCAGATCCAAAACTAGCAATTAGGTGTGCGGCGCCATTACTTAGACCCGTAAACATAACAATGGAATTGTTAGCGGCACCGCGGATAAATTCATGAGCCCCCGCAACGATCGAAGGGAGTTGTTGGCCCCCTTTTTCATACGAAAAAGTAGCACCTATCATCCCAGACTCACCCATTTCTTTGACATAAGATTCTACGGAGTGATGAACGTGTACGGTACCGTCAATCAGTTCGGCTTGTTTGCGATCTGCGTCTACAAAATGAGGACGCAAATGACGTTCAGCTATTTGCTCTGAAGAGTCCAGGACCATGTCAAACATGTCTGGGGTATAATCCGCATAACGTGGATAGTTACACAGTTGACCATAATTAAATACCTCTTTTAGGATAAAATCGAGGTTGCGGCGATCGTATTCTCTTGGCATACTTGTTCTGTTTAGATGGAAACAAATTTGCAGAGAAAAAATTTATTATGCAAGCATACTACTTTAGACTTCCCCACCTACCTTTGGCAAACCTTGGAGGATTGCCAAAGGTAAGAAGGAGCGAGGAGAAAATCGTGGATTTTAAATCAGTAAACTGGTAAATTCAAACCGATATTATAAGGAATCCAAGCGGCTTGCCGACAATCCCACAAAGGTGAATCTTGATAACGTAACTTCTTGAAATTGACCAGATTAACGAGCTTTTGATAGGACGCCCCTGGAATTCCATTATAGCGATCCACGAGCACACGCTTTTTCGTCTTACCCGCCACCATAAAATAACCAAGTACCTGGCGATCCGGATTATTCAAACACGTCAAATTACCAATAATCTGCGCCGGAACTTTATCAAATATCCCACCACCTAAGGTGCGTTGATCCTCTTGACGCTTCCAATATTGATGCGTAGCCTTATCCACATGATACACCTCCATCTGCACATACCACTCCGTAAAATCATCGTACGGAATCGATGCCATAGGTACTTTGATCTCACGGCCATCCAAAAATGCATCGTCCAACAAGATGGGCTGGGTGTTTTGAACAGCTTGCCAACACTTACTATAGCAAATGGGCACAGGCGCTGGCGGTGGAGGTGGCGTCGGGCAGGTCGTTAAAAATTGAATGAAATCTTGACGTTTGATGAAATAATAATCATCTGACCCACGCGTATCCTGAAGACTGGCCTGCATCTCAAAATACATATCCTCCACTTTTTCCGCATTCACATACTTGGAATTCAATGTCTTCAATTCCGTAGGCGCAGAAAGCACCTGCCAGCTCGAAGCAATGTCCAAACCATCCGGCGTCATAATCTTTAGCCGGTATTTTTTCCCCACTTGACCCTGGAATGAAGCCGGCGTTTGATACATCCCCTTTTGTATTTCCTTTAATACAATCGCTGACCCAGACTCTTCCACAATGCGGACATCAGCACCCGGAATCGACTGACCCTGAAACTGCGTAGGATCAAAAGGCGAGTAACCCGATGTAAAATTCAGACGAACCGTGTATGGCCCCGCTAGATTAGTCATTTCACCATATACCACGACCGCATCACTCAAGTTCTCCGTCTTAAAATCAGTGATTTCCGTCTCGCACGAAAGCAACCCTAACAAGCCCACAAATGCCAATAGCCTCCTCATTAAAACTTAAAATTATAGGTGACGGATGGAATCGCAGCTCCCAACACAGATAATTGATACGTTCGAGCCTGATTGATCAAGCCCGTAGAAGACCTGAAAAAGATTGAATAGGCGTTTTGGCGCGATAAAATATTGTAAACAGAGAAATTCCAACTCCCCTGCCAACGTTTTCCCTCTTTCGGCTCAACCGTAAATCCAATATCCAAACGCATGTAAAATGGAATACGCTCCTGATTCCGTAATGTAAAACTTGGGCTTGAATAGCCATCCAACAAAGGCCTAATAGTCGTACTTGTCAAATAGGTATTATTCGACCCGCCATATTGATACGTCGTAGGCGTTAAACCCGGTCTGGGGAAAATGCCATTCGCATAGCCATAATCATATAAATCATTAAAGGCATAAATCTTATACCGACCATTTGGATAAGTTATGGGCCTGCCAGACGTGTAGGTAAAGTTTGCATTAAACGAAATGCGTTTCGTTAATCGGTTATTCAGGACAAATTTAAAGTTATGCGGCATATCAAAATTCGCCGGAAACTCCTTGCCAAAATTGGCAGCAAACTGCCCCTCCGTTGCACCCACTTGTCGGAACGACCGCGCATACGTATACGAAACCCAACCAGTCAAACGCAATCCGCGCGCCTTCTTCAAGAAAAATTCCGCCCCATACGCACGTCCTTTTCCTACGACTAATTCTGTCTCCACCGTCGGATTTAAATACAAGGCCGCTCCGTCTACATAATCAATCACATTAGCTAAACGCTTATAATAAAACTCTGCAGAGGCCTCAAAAACAGCATTTTGCGCATTGGTAAAATTCTTAAATACACCCATGGAAAACTGATCCGCCACTTGCTGAGGCAAATAGGCATTCGAATTCTTCCAAATATCCACGGGCGATATCGCCATCGTATTTGATAATAAATGCATGAATTGTTGCATCCGATTAAATCCAAATTTCACCGAGGTACTCGAATCCAATTTCACTGCCATAGAGACCCGCGGCTCAAATCCTCCATATGTTTGAATCACAACTGAAGACGCAAAACGTAAAGTATCTGTCAACGAATTTAGGGTGCGCGGCGTTCCTAGCCGATATTGAAAAGTTTGCAAAGGACCCAGCAATTGAAAATAGGCATAGCGCAAACCATAATCTAAACTGATTCGTTTCCCGATCGGTACACTATGCCCCACATAAATCCCCATCTCTCGAGAATTTTCAACCTGCATCGGAAATTCATTTACTTCAGACGATGAGGATGTAGGCCTAAATGTTCCCGCATCATTTTGATATTGATTAAACTCCGCACCAAAATCGAGCCGGCCCTTACCCTTCAAATCCAAACTCAAATCCTCCCGTACAGTTTGCTGCTTAATCGAAGGTTTCCAATCAAATTCCAATCCCTTTTTCATCCCCTCAATCCCATAGAGATAATCACTAACGAATGCCGTAAAGTTATGAGCTAGTCTTCCCCACAATGCGTTATGCTTAAAACTAATGGACTGAGTCTGCCACGAATAAAGCGTATCCGAAGCAAATTTGAAGCCATCATGACTAACATATCCGGATAAAGAGATTCGTTGGTTTTCATTCAACTTATGTGTCAACTTAAAATTGACATCATAAAAATCAGCCTTACTTTTTTGCAATGCCGGATTAGGAAAATAGCCCAAATAAAAATCGGAAATCGAACCACGGGCGCCAAGAATTAAAGAAGTTTTTCCTTTCACCAAAGGCCCATCAAACAATAATCGGCTGGAAATCGGACCCACACCCCCTTGGATTCCCCACTGATCAAAATTCCCTTCCTTCACACGCACATCTAACACAGAGGATGCCCGACCGCCATACATACTCGGAATGCCCCCTTTATATAAGCTCAAATCCTGAACCATATCAGCATTAAACCCCGTAAAAAATCCAAATAAATGCGAGGTATTGAACAAAGGAACACCATCCAATAACACGAGATTTTGATCCACATTTCCACCCCGCACATTAAATCCAGAAGCTCCCTCACCTACCGTAGACACACCGGGCAACAACATAATGCTTCGGATAACATCCGCCTCCCCCATTAAATTGGGTAGCTTTTTCAGGGTTTTGCTGGACATTTTTTCAACGCCCATGATGGTCCGATTGACATTTGCATCCGACTTTTCCGCCGAAATAACGACTTCATCTAAAATCTGTTCCGCCTTCTCGAGGAATACCGATATGCGCGTATTTTCCTTTAAATCGACCCGACCCGTTTTGAATTTATAACCTAAACTTCGAAAAACGATTTGGTAGGAACGGGAAGGTAACGTCACGGAAAAATGACCTAACGAATCTGTTCGAGCACCAATCGATAAACCAGAAAATAATACCGAAGCACCTTCCAAGGGAGCCTTGGTTTCAAGGTCTTGAATGGTTCCAGAAAAAATAAAATAGTTTCTTTTTTGACCAAATGCGGCACAAGAAATCAACAACAACACAGCTAATAGCCTACACCTCATTTTCGTTTGTTTCGCAAGATTAATAACCCTTTGGAATTTTTCCAAGCAGGATCAAATCCACCAGCAGGGAACTTAGCAACCGCATGGCTTCCTAAAACCACGTCCAAATCTCCATCCCCTTCAATATCGCCAATATCCATCACTGACCACCGGCCGAGGTGATTGACAGGAATGGTTTTTAAGTCAAAAGATTTACCCAAATTTTTGAAGTAAATCAATCCCTCCGCAGGTCGCTTCTCCACATCCGGGAATAACGCAATCGACAACATATCTTGATCACCGTCCGCATCCACATCCGCAAGCATCACTTTCGTAGCTCCATTTTGAGGATAAAAAGCTTGTTGCTTAAAAGACATTTTGCCTTGATTCGTATATACATAAACGCCATGATACGGCTTCAAGATGGTTGTAAAATCCGCATTATCCCCAGCCGTACACACAATATCTAAATCTCCATCGCCATCCACATCACCCATATCAAACGAACTTGTTCCATAAATAGATGGGAAACGCAATAATCGAGTCTCACTAAAATTCAACCCACCCTGATTCGTGTACAACATAATTCGCTCATCCCCTTGCGCAAATAAAGCCACAATGTCCGGACGGCCATCGCCATTAAAATCGCGAACATCCACATGAGTAGCCCCAGTTTGAGCATTAAGCACCTTTTTCGTCCAAGAGCTCCCCATTTGTTTCCAAACGGTCATCCCGCCAATCATAAACCCAAATTCACTCGTGATCAATTCTTCTTGTCCATCTCCATCGAGGTCAACAGCCTTCAATTCAATTGGCCGATTTAATCCTTTCAAAAGCTCCTTAGGCTCCCCTTTTCCAATCAATTGGACAGATCCATTTACATCCGGATTCGCTTGGGTAGTCGTACCTATAAAGGTGTACAAATACTCCTCCTTCCAGCGTTCAATGTAGGTAAGTGCGTTTTGATTCTCTGATTTTCGAATAGGTTTTCCTTGCGCATCCAAAACCCAAATGACACGATTCGACTGATCCCCAGCAATAATCTGATGGTTTTTAGCATCAATCCGAACGGCTGTAAAATTTGGAATGGTACCCTTGGGTAAGGCCACAGGTAAATCTTCCACAGCGAAAGATTGATCCTCAGCCAAAGGAGCATAAGCTGGAATGTCTAATTCCTTAGGCGCCTTGGTCAAATAATATTCCTTGATTTTTTCCCAATCAGCACCCGGAATCAATTGCGAAGCGGGACGCATAATCGCATAATCTGATAAGGGCTTTTGTAATTGGTCAATTTCCTTGGAAACACCAAGCATGACCGCCATGTATGGAAGCGTACTGTATTTCCAAACATTATGAGGCAATAAGCCCGGTTCAGGAAATGCGTGACATGACTGGCAATACTGTTTAGCTAAAGCTTCCCCTTCCGTGACATCTTTCGAGCAACCTGGAAATTCATAAGAAAATACCGAGAAAAGGGCAATTGCCAGGATTATCCGCATCAATTGAGCTTTTTAAACACTTGCATTCGATCTGAATTACGTGTGACAAAATACAAGGGACCCTTAGGTGTTTGGACAATTTTGATGTCGCGCACGTCCCCTTCTTGCAAGAATCCCGTATCCGTAGGCACCAGGGCTTTGAATCCTCCCTTTCCATCACCCTTCAAAATAAGTCCAAAAAAGGCATCATAACGTGCTTGATACATCGAAGCTCCATTAAAGTTACCACCCAAAATAACATCCAAATGACCATCCTTATCCACATCCTCCGCACGTAAAACCATCACTTTGGACACCTGAGCCAAAGCAGGCAAATCATGTCTTTCAAATTTTCCTTGACCCTTATTTTCCAAATAAATAGATTCAAAGGTATTCACCAAGCGTTCAGTCGCACCTTTTAACTCATTATCGCCAAACAATTCTTCAATCGTATTACCAGCAAAATCCTTGTATTTAGTATACTTCTTGGAAATGATGCTCGGAATCTGCTTCCCTATTTCATCTTTACTATTAATCGGATACCAATCATCTCCTCGATTATATCCGATAATATGCTCCTCCGTCTCATTCTTATCCACATCCTTAATTAACATGCGGAGTTTTCCATCCACTTGTTTCCGCAATTTCGTATTGGTCCCCAAGTTCCCTACCACAAAATCAACATCACCATCGTGATCAAAATCTCCGGCCGTTAATCCACTCCAGAAACCTGTCAACTCCTCCAGGCCATTTTCCATTAATGTGAATTTCCCCTTTTGATTTTCAAACATTTTAATCGGCATCCAATCACCAATTACCGTTAAGTCTTGGTCTCCGTCTTTGTCAAAATCAGCCCAAATCGCTTCGGTCAACATTCCTGCTTCACGAAGTTCCGGAGCTAAGGCCTGAGTGCGGTCGGTGAATTGCCCTTTTCCGTTGTTCACCAACAAATAAGATTTGGGTGAATACCCATAATGGTAGGCAACAACACGTCCGGCAACAAATAAATCGATGTCTCCATCACGATCAAAGTCACATGGACGAACGACAGATTTATTATCAAACATCGCTGGCAAGGCCTGTAGGTCACGCGTAAAATTTCCCTTACCATCATTTTTGTAGAGTCGGTCAAACTGCTCAGGCATTTTGTCGAAAAACTCGTTTCCACCTGTCACCACATATAAATCTAAATCTTTATCGCCATCGGCATCAAAAAACAAGGCATCCACATCTTCGTATAGGCTATCCACATGAAAAGAAGTCTGGGGCGAAAGGCTAAATCCATTCGCTTTTTGAATGTATAATTGGCCCGCTTGGTATTTCGGCCCACCCACATAAAAATCTTCTAAACCATCACCATTTACATCACCAACAGCCATTTTTGGACCTTCTATAGAAACCTTGAATGGAACCAATAATTCGCGATTAAAGTCAAAATAGGTGTTTTCTTGATGCAGGTATGGAATTCCTGTCGCATCCGTTACCTCTTCAAACATAGGCTTCGGTTGGACAAAGAACTGAAAGTCCTTCACCAGCATCTGTGCATTTTTCTGATCGAGTGTCAACAATTCATTAATCTTTGGATTTTTAATGATTTGCATTTTCTCGTTTTCCCAAATGACGATCAATGAATCTACTTGAGTCAATTGGCCAATACCAAATAACAAAGTTGGCTCTACCGAACTCATAAATCCACGCGTCGGCATCATCTGCTGGAGTTGTTGGCCATCCTTCGTCTTCAAAATCACCTTCGCACCGATACCAAAGGTATTCATACCCTCGCCCTTGAACTTCACTTTCACAAAGTTATTCTTCAATAGTTCGCGCGAATGATTCTCGTAAATTCCTGCAGGTTCATTTAAATTGTTTGAAATCAAATCCAAGTCCCCATCATTATCCAAGTCGGCATACGAACTCCCATTAGAAATCCCCGCCTCTTCAAAACCCCAATCCATGGACTTATCCTTAAATCGCAAATCTTTAGATCCTTGGAACAAATAATTATGCACCTTACCACTAGGCATTAAATCAATTGCCTCTTGATCCAATTTATGGGAAGTTGGCAAGCCATAATGCAACGAATCCCCTATCACAAATTTGAGATAATCCAGGTCGTTTGGCCTGCGCAAAATACCGTTTGAAACGAAGATATCTTTTAAACCATCCCCATCGTAATCAGCCATTAATGTACCCCAACTCCAGTCGGTGGCTGCAACGCCTGATGAAGCTGCGATATCAGAAAACTTTTGTCCCCCCATGTTCAACTGGAGACAATTTCGGCTATACTGATTGAAATAGCCAAACTGTAATTTGTACATATAAATGTCTAATGGATCCTCGCCGACGGATGACTTCTCAACCTTTTCGTCCTCCGGATACATGTCCAGCGTCATTACATCTTGATACCCATCATTGTTGATATCCGCAATATCAGAACCCATCGAGAAACGACTCAAATGTTTGAAATGCTCCTTGATACCTTCTTTGTATGTTCCATCTTTTTGGTTGATGTAATAATAATCGTCTTCGTGGAAATCGTTGCTGACGTAGATATCGAGCCAACCGTCATTATTTAAATCTGCGACAGAAATCCCTAATCCATAACCCATCGCAGCTTGATAAATGCCAGATTCTGCAGAAATATCCTTGAATTTGCCGCCATCGTTACGGTACAGGTAATCTCCAGCTTCGTTATCTTTCAACATCCGCGTATTGACACGGTCATACGAACGAGTGTTATGTACGGCATGATTCAACAAATAACAATCCAAATCCCCATCTTTATCGTAATCAAAAAAGGCAGCTTGTGTAGCAAAACCGGTAAAATCTAGACCGTACTCACTTGCTTTCTCCGTAAATGTATTGTCGCCGTTATTGATGTATAATTCATTAGATCCCTCAAGACCTTTGAAATTACTGACCGAACAAACATAAATATCGAGTAATCCATCGCCATTCACATCGGCCATGGTCACACCTGTCTTCCAATCTGAAAATCCTTCAATACCCGATTTTTCGGATATGTCTTCGAATTCCATATTGCCCTTGTTCAGGTACAGTTTATTCTTCCCTTGGTTAGACGTAAAAAAGAGATCCACGAGACCATCATTATTGATGTCACCCGAAGCAACGCCACCGCCGTTATAGAAATAGAGGTAATCTAAAATATTAAATTCAGGTGTTTCCTTGATTTGATTGGTGAAATCAATGTGTGTTTTCGAGGCGGGCAATTTCTCGAATAATTGCACATCATCACCCGATTTACACGCAAGGAAACCAATGGATAAAATGAAACATGCGAGATACTTATTCATACTACTTAGTTATTTTACTTGAAACACTTGTGCTCTGTCATTGTTTTTTGCGAGGACAACAAAATTCCCTCCTTTTGATTTAACGGCCGCCATTTTACGAACTTGACCACGGGTTTGGAAACCTGTTTCTTTCGAAGGCTTCGCCACAAATTTACCTTGACCTAATCCTTTCAACATCAAACCATACATGGCGTCAAAACGACCCCATTCAGGCAATGAATCAAAGAAATTTCCAGCTAAGAGGATATCTACTTTCCCATCATGGTCAAAGTCTGAAACTTCAATACCCCGTATGGGCGAGAATTGCGCCTCATAAGGCAAGGCTTGTAAACCGAAGTTCCCTTTGCCGTCGTTGATTAAAAATGCGGATTCTGTAGTTGTGATTTGGCGAAGTACCATACCGTCACGCTGTTCATCGGAATACAATTCTTCCACGGTCTTGTTGGCATAATCCTTGTACTTAATAAACTTTTGCTTGATTCCTGGCGTTGCGCGCTGCAATTCCCCTTTCAAGACCATTGGATAGGTATTCCCGTCCTCGGTTACACATGAAATAAGTTGTTCAACTGTACCATTTTTGTCAAAATCATTAACCGATAAGATAGCTGGGAATTCCGCGGAAGCTTTAATTTTTGAATTTAGTCCAAAGTTTCCCGCAATGAAATCCATGTCCCCATCGCCATCAATATCAGCGGGTTTCAAGCATCCCCAAAGACCCTCTGATCCAGGGACCATTTCTTGCTTAACTAACTTCCGACCGCGCTCGTTTTTGAATACCACAATTCCACCCCAATCTTGGGAAACGACTAAATCTGCATAGCCATCTTTATTGACATCCGCCCATTCCGCATCAGTCACCATTCCTAACTCCACAATCTCAGGCATAAAACGTTTCGAATAGTTTTTGAAACCACCTGTGCCGTCATTTATATACAGATTACTGCTCGGACTCATACCGTATTTCGTAGAAAGCATACGGGAACCAACAAATAAATCCAAATCCCCATCGTGATCCATATCAGCCGCTGTCACACAAGAGCCATTTTCATAGATTGTTGGGAAGCGAAGATCACGTTTGAAATTCCCCTTTCCATCATTTAAATACAATAAATCGTGTAATTCAGGCGCATTAATTTCAAACTCATTACTACCCGTAACGACAAATAGATCTAAATCTTTATCGCCATCTGCATCGAAGAAAATCGCGTCCGTATTTTCGGTCGTTTGATCCAAATTGAAATCGGCCTGCATGCTTTCCTTAAACTGCCCACTAGACTGTTGGACAAATAGCTGCTTTTTCTGTCCAGCGGCACCCCCTAAATATAAATCATCTAAGCCATCGCCATTCACATCGCCCACAGCCATCGCTGGACCCTGGGTAGATAATTTTTGTTTTAATAAAACATCGCGATCCCAGTCATTGAACATACTTTCCTGATGCGTATAATTCAATTTTGTAGCTGTTACATCTGCAAATAATTGCTTCGCAAAGAACGAAGTAAACTTGAATTGCTTTGTCGCATTTGCATAGTCCAACGTCAATACCTGATCCGACTTCACCGACTTTAATACTTGCATTTGATCATCAGGCCAAATAACCTGCAAGGAATCAACTTGACCATTTTGACCTAAACCAAAAACCATTTGATGATCACTAGAAGATTGAAAACCACGGTTTGGCATTTGCTGCAATACTTTAATTTTACCTCGCTGGAACACAGTCACTTTCGCCCCAATACCATTTAAATTACGGCCTGTGCCCTTTAAATGAATAGTCAAATAATGATTCTGTAACTTCTCATTCGTCTTGTTTTTGAAGACGGATAGTGGCGCATTCACATTATTTACGACTAAATCTAAATCCCCATCGTTATCTAAGTCGCCATAGGCCGAACCATTTGAAAAACCAGGACCCTCCAATCCCCATGCCTTCGCTTGATTCGCAAATTTCAAATTACCTTCATTTTTGAACGCGTAGTTCGGAATAGGAACGGATGAAATTTTGTCTGTAAATTCTTTGTAGTCGAACTTCTTACCGTTCAACATTTGTTGCATCGTATTACGATCGCCAAGGAAATCGACAAAATCTTGATCCGTTAAATCTTTGGCAATACCGTTGGCAACAAAAATATCCTTTTGGCCATCATTGTCCATGTCGAATATCAAGGCACCCCAAGACCAGTCGGTGGCGTGCACACCGGCCAACTGTCCTACTTCACTAAAGGTCCCGTCACCGTTATTCAACTGCAAATTGTTGCGCATGTATTGATGCCAAAAACCACGTTTAAGCTTCAAATCCACTAAGTTATAGCCCTCAAAAATGGATGTGGTTTTCAAGCGACGGTCATCACCTGGAAGCATATCTGTCACGAATATATCCAGATTTCCATCATCATTAATATCCGCGATATCTGCCCCCATCGAACTCAGGGAAATATGCGGCATTTGATTTTCTAAGTCTTCTTTAAATGTTCCATCGTGCTGATTAATGTATAAATAATCACGCTCGTAGAAATCATTTGAAATATAAATATCTGGCCAGTTGTCATTGTTGACATCACCAATCGTAATTCCTAAACCAAAACCGATCAAGCTACCATAAATACCAGCTTTTTCGGATACATCCGTAAACTTGATGCTCTTGCCATCGGGACTGTCGTTACGAAACAACTTATCACCGCCAAGTTTATCGCGCATGTCGCGCAAATTTGTATATCCTAATTTATCGATGGGCGTAAAGCTGTTATTCAGGAGATACATATCTAAATCACCGTCACGATCATAATCGAAGAAGGCAGCATGCGTAGAAAGACCTCCGTCCTCTAGCCCAGCTTCTTTGGCCATTTCCTTGTAAGTTGGAATGCCACCCTTAATTCCTTGATTGATGTATAATTGATTTCCACGCGCATCGCGAGAACCCGAATTACACACATAAATATCCATTAATCCGTCACCATTGACATCTGCAAAGGTTACTCCAGTGGACCAAAATTTCTTACCCACAATACCAGCTTTAACGGTAATGTCTTCAAAATGCATCCCTCCTTTATTCAGGTAAAGTTTATTATCCTCAAAGTTAGAAGTCACAAATAGGTCGGAAAGCCCATCATTATTCACATCACCGATCGCCACGCCACCACCATTGTAGAAATTACGGTAGTTGAAAATGTTAAATTCCTTTTTCTCTAAACTTCGATTCACGAAGTCAATGCCAGTTTCAGATGCGGGTAATTCTTCGAAGAGCGTATCTTCTTTCGTGGAGCAAGCACAAGCAAGGATGGCAAAGCTACAAAGTAGTACAAAATGCTTCATGGAGTGTTCAACTAATGGACTGCAAAAATACGAAAAAGGGCATGTTTAGAAAATAAAAAGGCAGAACCAATGGCTCTGCCTTTTTATCACATTTGGTATGAATTAATACCCAGGGTTTTGTTTTAACAATGGGTTAGCATCGATACGTGGTTGTGGAATTGGGAACAAATCACGTCTCTTATCTAAATTCTTCATGAACTTACGCTCAGAAGAGAAAGTTCCGAAACGAACCATGTCATTACGTCTCCATCCTTCCCATGCAAACTCACGACCACGCTCAGCTAAGATATCAGCTGCCGTTAATGTAGTCAATGGATCTACACCAGAACGTGTACGAATTCTGTTCACATCAGCTAAAGCATCAGCAGTTCTTCCTAAACGGAAAGCAGCCTCAGCACGCATCATGATCGCATCAGCCAAACGGAATACTACGTAGTCATTTGATTGATCCCCGTTCGGGTTGTTCTTTTGGATCTCATATTTTTGTGAACGGATACCTGCTACTTGGAATTCAGGATCTGCATCTGTCATTTGATCCTTGTTGAAGTCAGGAATAAATGCCAAAGGAGCACCTTTTGCATCTTTCAACGCAGCACCAGAAGCCGCAAATTGTTGTCCTTTAATCCACATAGAGCTACGTAAATCCTTAGACTCAAATGAATTATAGAAATCTGCTAAAGTACAGAAACCATTCCAAGGAGAGTTACCCAAACCATATGTTTGCTGGTTAGCGTAGTGCAATGTTCTCATTTGGAAGTTCATACCACCTGCTTTGAAGCTATCGAAAGGAATAGTCCAGATATTCTCTCCTGAACCTTCGTTTGCAACAATAAAGTTAGAAAGTGTAGAAGATGATAAAGACCAAGCATTCTTAGACTTGATTACTGCATCAGCAGCATCAAAAGCACCTTGCCAATCCGGCGTACCTCTGTAAACGGCAGCATTCAATTTTAATTTAGCTAGCAACATACGAGCAGCATCTTGCGTCATACGTGAATATGCTTTTCCTGGCAATAAGTTAGGAATAGCTTCATTCAATTCTTTCTCAATGAATGCATACACTTCAGCGCGAGCTTTAGTTCCGCCTGCAGATGCATTATCAGTCACAATTGGGACGTTTCCAAACGCGTCAATCGCCATGAAGTAATAGAATGCACGTACAGCACGTAACTCATCTACTGCTTTTTGATTTGTCTTCACAACAGGAATCAATTGGTTAATCTGAGAGATGTTACCAAAGATGAATCCCCACATACCGTTGATAGGTCCGTGTTGTGGAGTCCATGTGTGGCGAGAATAAGCCAACCAGTCACCACCATCAAACCAGTCACCACCACGCGTAGGAACGATTAACTCATCCGAAGATGCCTCACTAGGATTGAACCAATCCCACGTGATACCACGAAGACCACCATAAGCAGGTCCAAGTGCCGCAGCAATTTGAGCGTCTGTCTTCAAGAATTGATCCGCTGGGATCGCATCGTAAACTGGCTCAGTTAAATCTGTACAAGACGATAGGGCTAACGAAGCGAAAACACCTACTGAAAGTACTTTATAGATATATTTTTTCATTTTATTAAAAATTTATTGATTCGATTATTTAACTAATTGAATACGATTTTGTTTGCTTAGAACGTAAGATTTACAC
>JACCDU010838273.1_pt1 | contig 25029 bp, 21 predicted proteins | sample 7446081 | NCBI WGS metagenome assembly JACCDU01 (sample SAMN15323447, study PRJNA562643) | freshwater metagenome | isolation source: river surface water | place: USA:Blue River Watershed | collected 2017-08-17
AGACACGCCAACAGATGAGCCGCGAAGGAATTCGGGTAGCCCGCAGCAGGATCGAGCGACTGAAGGTTCTGTTCTCTGGTGGCCAAGGCGCCAATCGGGCCGACGCCCGAATTCATGAATCGCTTCAAGCCCATGCCTACCAGGGCATCCAAGCGGAATTCATCGTGGTCAGTGATGATCGGGACGTTGTGAAGAATTCAGAAAAGCTCCACGCGGTTGGCATGTCCCCTGTGGAGTTCTGGATGGGGTTCTTGGCAGGGTCGTGATCGATTGCAAGTACCCAACCCCTACCCCACCACCCCCATCAACGCCTGCACCGCCTGTGCGCTCAGCACCAGTTCCACGCGCAGCTGGGCGCGGGTCAGGCCCACAAAGAGTTTGCGGCGGTCCTGATCGGTCAGGGTCTCAAAGTCCACCTCGCACAGCACCACCGCCGGGGCGCTCTGGCCTTTGAAGCGGTATAGGCTCTCGGTCAGCAGCTCGCCCTCGGTCCACACCGGGTTGCCCGCAGCGTCGTGCCGGCCGGCATAGCGGCGGGTGGGCTTTCCGCCCAGGCGGTCGTGCTGCAAGATGCTGGCGTGCTGCAGGCCGCGCCAGCTGATCACCGCCACCTGTTGGGGCGTGTAGCCATCGGCCCACAGCTGCTGCAGGCACGCGTTCAGCTGGCCCATGGCGCTGTGCTGGCCGTCGCCATACACATGAAAGCCCGGCACCTCGCCCACATGCGGGCTGCGCGCCTGCACCGGCTGCGGGGTCAGCTTCAGCTGGTTGATCACCTGCACCACGCGCTGCGGGCTTCTGAAGTTGTCCATGCACTCGATCTGCACCGCATCGGCCAGGTCAAACGGCTCGCGCTCGTACAGCTGTTGCTGGCGATCGCCCATCAGGTACAGGCGCCCCTGGGGCCGCAGGCTGTGGCCCAGGGCGCCCACCCAGGCCGGGTCCAGGTCTTGCGATTCGTCCAGGATCAGCAGGTCCAGGCGCGGCGCCATGGCCTCGGCGTCGGCCAGGTAGCGCGCGCTCATCTGGTCAAACACCTGCGGCTGGGCAAAGTCCGGGGCTTGGCCGCAGCGCTCGGCATGGTCGCGGCACAGCTGGTGAAAGGTCGTGACGTCGCAGCTGGTCGGGGCCAGGCGCGCCAGGTGGTCGGCCAGTGGCCGGTTGTAGCAAACGTATTGCGCCGTCTGCCCGGCCGCCGCCGCATCGCGCAGCAGCCGCAGGGCCAGCTGCGTTTTGCCCGATCCGGCCGTGGCCTCCAGCTGGTAGGTCTGCTGGGCATGGCGGATGCGCGGCACCCAGGTGGCCAGGCCGCTGGCCAGCTGGGTGCTGACCTGCTGCACCTGGCCGATCTGGCTGGCCACGTCGGGCTCGACCTCGAAGCGGTTGGCCAGGAAGTCCAGCACGCGCTGGCGATCATCTGTGGACACGGCCTTGCTGGACACCGCCGCCTGCACCAGGGCGCACAGCTGCGGCATCTGGCCGGCGTCGATGATGCGCTCGCGCGGGTAGGCCACGATCTCGCTCTGGATGTGCACGTCGGGCAGCACCAGCAGGGTGCCCACGTCCACGCGGGGCAGTTGGCCGCGCTGGATGCGATCGAGCAAGCTGGCGTGCTGGCGCCGCACCTGCTGGCCGATGTCTTTGTGCTGCGCGCCATAGGCCTTGCCCAGGCCCCGCGCATCGGCCTGCACCGACCCGGCCTTGAGCTCCAGGATCAGGAGCTGCCCGCCGGGCGAGACCAGCACAAAGTCGTACTCGCCAAAATGCTGCTGCCCGTCTTGCGCGCTGGTCCAGCGCAGGTTGTGAAACACATCAAAGCTGTCGGGCAAGCCCTCTTGCAACTGCCGCAGCAGCTCCCGCTCACGGTAGTCCCCCGCCCCAAGCGGGGCGCGCAGCGGAAGGCTGGGGTGGATGCGGGCCATGCGTGGGATTGTGCGGCAGAAGGCATGCCACAGCACCATCGCCCACCAAACATCCAAGGTTTGGCGCGCGCTCGCCCTGCCGGTGGCGGCAAGAGCTCGCGCGCGCCTGGCGCAAACTTATTCGGGCACGTAACCCGTCAGCTTGGCACCCCTGGCAAAGAAGGCATTGGCCTGGTTCAATTCCTCACGCTGCTCATTTGGGCCCAGCACGTCCACCTCGTTGCTCAGGGTCTTGATGCGCTCTCGGTATGCCGGGTTGTTCGAGGCCGCCCTGACGGCATCGCCCATGGCTTTCACAATCGCGTCAGGCAGGCCGGGCGGGCCCCAAAGGCCGTTGCGGAAAGGCACCACCACCGGGGCCCCCTGCTCGGTCAGCGTACGGGCTTTTGGCGCAAATGCCGAGCGCTCCGGGGCGGCCACACCCACCAGGTTCATTTTGTTGCTGTTCACCAAGCCCGCCATGGGCGTCAAGCCCGAGACCGTGACCTGGATCTCATTGGACATCAGGCCCTGGATCACCTGATCGATGGTGCGGTAAGGGATGCAGTCGAACTTGAAGGGCTTGGAGGCGGCAATCAGGGCAATCGTCATCTCGGTCGCGCGCGACACAAAACCGCAACGCAAGGACGAAGTCTTGGCGTATTCCACCATCTTGTCGACCGAGTCGATACCGCTGGCAAGCGAGGCAAGAACAAAGACATCGCCCCGGATCGTCTCGGCCACGGGGGTCAGGTCCTTGTTGGCGTCCATGCCATCGCGCATCATGACCCGGCTGAAGATGGACGGGTTGCCGTAATAGTAGGTGTGGCCGTCGGGCGGGGCCGACTGCACCGCCTTGGCCGCCAGCATGGTTGCCACCCCAGGGCGGTTTTCAACCAGCACGGGCTGCTTGAGCAAGACCTCCAGCTGTTGCGCCAGGGCCCGTGCAGGCACGTCGGCCGCGCCACCAGGCCCAGAGCCGACGATGATGCGGATGGGCTTGCTTGGAAAGGCTGGGGCTTGCGCGACAGCGCCTGTCGTCAGCGCGCCCAAGCCCAGGACCGTGACGGTCGCGATCAGCTGACGCAGCAGCCAGGTTCGGCGCGGGGGGGTGTTTCCATCAATGGTCATGGAGGTCTCCTGTTCGAGTGTTTGTCAAGAATATCGGCCCGTCTTGCGCGGGCGTTCATCTCTGAAAGCGATGATAGGCAGGGCCCTGCAGCCGCACATGACTGCCGGCGTCATGCTCAGCTATCTGTGCGCGACACACACCGCGGGCAAAGGCCCCGTCGGCCCCACGGCAAACGAATGCGACACAATGGAGGGCGTCGTTTCATGTCGCTTGGGTGGAATCGCACGCCCAAGGCATCTGCCCTTGCGCCTGACCGATACCGGATTGACCATGCAAAGCCCCAAGCCCAACCCGATCAAGATCGGCTACCTTGTCCACCGCATTGAGCGCCTGTTGCAGCGTGAGATTCAGACGCGCCTGAGCCATCTGGACATCACCTTCAGCATGTTTCATTTTTTGCGCTTGCTGCTTCGTGAAGATGGGCGCAAGCACAAGGAAATCACCGCCGAGTCGGGGCTGACCCCGTCAACCACCGCCAGCGCCATGAAATCCCTGGAGCGTGCGGACCTGATCTCGCGCCGCCGTGGCACGCAGGATTCACGCGAAATCTATGTGTACCTGACCCCCAAGGCACTTGCCCTGCGCGACATTTTGGACAAGGTCTCGAACGAGGTGATCCACAACGCCACCCGGGACCTGACACCCGAGCAGATCGCGCTGCTGCAGGACTCGCTGTTCAAGATGGCAAATGCGCTGGAGGTCAGCGCCGATCCCGTCGCCCCCAAGCACTGAGTCAGGCTGGCCGCTCGGCGTGCTGGCGCGTCATCGCTTGGTAGGCCCTGGGCGACACCCCGGCCAGTTGCTTGAAGCGGCGGCTGAAGTGCGCCGCGTCTTTGAAGCCATGGGAAAAGGCCAAATCGGTGATGGACCAATCGGTGGACGCGTGCTCGATGACGGCTTGGCAACGTTCGATGCGCACGCGCCAGATGCGCTCGCTGATGGATTCGTTTTCGTGAACAAACGCGCGGTGCAGGGTCCGCTTGGTGGTACCCAGCGCATGCGCCATGGACTCCAGTGACAGCTCGGGGTCGTGCAGGTTGTCGTTGATGTGCTGAAGAATCAGCGACTTCACGTCCTGCGTGACGGGCGTCGGGGTGTGGACCACCGACAGGGTGGACAGCAGCTGCATCAGCATGCCTTCGACCGCGCTGGCCACACTGCTTTCGCACTGGGGATCGATCGCGTCGCTTTCTTTGAACACGTTTTTCAGAAAGTCCCAGAACACCTTGCCCAGGCCCGTCTCGGCACCGTGGGCACGAAAGAGTGGGGCCATCTTCACATCATGGCGCACCGCCAGGCTCTCGCGCGGGACCATCAAGGTGATCTGCTCGAAGTCCGACTGATTGATGACCTCATAAGGGCTGCCCGCGTCGTAGCAAATCCATTGCCCTTGGCCGAGCTCGACTGTTTTGCCATGCTGCACGACGGAGGTCTTGCCCCGCAGCTGCAACATGACCTTGATGCCGCGGCTAAAGCTCACGCCAGGACTGGCGGCCACACGGCGAACAGAAAACGGGGTGGAGCTGGCCCAGAAAATTTTCAGATGCGACAGCTCGATGAACTCCATGCGGCCATGAAACGCCATATTGCCCGCCGCCCACTCCAGTGAGCTGGTGGTGCGGCCAATCAGCTCGGACCACATCGAGAGCCACTCATGCACGCCCTTGGCCGCTGGCGCACTTTGGAACTTGAAGCATTGGTGTTGTCGCATGATGCGCTCCTTGGTCTGCGCGGTTGATGTGGGCTCGGATCAGCCCCCCGATTCCTTGCGCTCGCCCTGGAACTCTGGGGGGGTGGGATCTGTGCGTTGGGGGCGGGGTGGGGCCATGTGGTGCATCGAACCCTTCCATGGCACATCCGCGCGGTCCAACCAGGCATTCACATACAGGTTCTTGAAGTACCAGCGTCCATCGTGGCATTCCACCAGGTCCTCGCGCGTGCCCATGCCAAAGACAAAGTAGTTCTTGTATTCGACGTTGAACTGGATGATCTGGTTGAAGGACTTGACGCGCACCTGTGTGGGGGTGACCGGCGTAAAACGGAAGTGATTGAACAAATGTTGGCGCCCATACCACCATGCGCCGCGCCCGTACCACAAGGCCTCCAGGTTCTTGACAATGGCCTCGTGGCCTTGCACACGCCCTTGCCAGAGGTGATCGAAGTAGGCGTCCTCGGTGAAGCACTCGACCACTTCCTTGGCGTCACCCATGTCAATGGCCCAGGCATAGCGGGCAAACAATTCAATGATGTCGAGTCGGTCTTCTGCCGACAAGCGGATGGGGGTGGTCATGGTGTGCGCCCTTCAAGCGGTGGTGGGCCATTGCAAATGGCGATGTAGAAACTGGGCCAGGTCGGCGCCCAAGGCATCGTCGCGCAGGCCCAGGGCCAGGATCGATGAGATGTGGTTGTGGTTTTTGAGTTGCGTGAACCATGGCCAATGCCCATGGTGTTGCAGATAAGCGTGGGCCAGAAGCATCGCCTGGCGTTCAAAATCGGGCAGATCAAACTCGTTGACCGCCACCATCAACGGCACTGTGCAGTGCAGCAAGCCTTCCAGGCTGGACTGCTGTCGCAAGGCCGCTGGATCGTCTGAAAAATAGGCCTGTTTGGGGGGATTGGCGTCGGCCGTGACCATGTCGTACAGCCCCGAAACCAGCACGCCAGCGGCAACGCCGCCACCCGCCACCAGGTGAAGACCGGGCTGGGCCAGGTAGCTGGCCACATGGACCGCACCCGCCGATTGCCCCATCAACACAATGCGCTTGGGGTCGATGCCCAGTTCTGGTGCATGGGCATGCAGATAGGCCAGGGCCAGGGCAATGTCTTGCGCGCCCGTTGGCCAGCGGTGTTCCGGTGCCAGCCGGTACGTCATGGCCACTCCCACCATGTCGTGTTGTGCGGCCCAAACCCCCACGTTTTGGTAGAAAGGCGCGCCGTCAGGGCTGCGCTTGTCACCCGCGGTAAAACCGCCGCCGTGAACAAAGAGCAAAGCGGGGCGCGGCGTGCTGGTGGCGTTGTAGACGTCCAGGCGCTGGCGTGGATGCTCGCCATAGGCAAGATCGTGATCGCAGGTCAGTTGCACCAGCCCCTGCGGGTCGTGCATGGGGGCGATCAGACGGCGCATAGCGCCAATCACCTCGGGGTCGAAACGATGCCCAAAGGCCTGCACTGCCTGCGCAATTTGCGATTGCAGCTCGCTCATCGGGGCACCCACGATCCGTGAAAGGCCTTGGGGGCGCGGAACGGGAGCTTGACCACTGCCAATGGCTCGGCCGTCATGTTCATGGCATCCAGGATGAGCAGGTCGGAACGGTTTTCGTCCAGCCGGTCGACCAGCGACAGCACAAAGCCATCCCCTTCGGGTGATGTGCTGCTCCGTGGCACAAACACCGGCTCGCCGCAGGCCGTGCGCTCGAGCGCGTGCACTTGCAAGGTCTTGGTCTCCCAGTCAAGCCGCCCAATGCCGCCAGGAATGGCCAACATATAGCCGTAGCGATACTTGTCCATGTAGTAGGCCGGATGGATGCGCGGCATCTCACCGATGGCGCCCGCAAAGGGTTCGACGGTGTAGCTGTCGCCAGGGCCGCCAAGGTCAAAGGTCAGGCGGCTGAGCGTGGCCACGCCCTCGCTTGGTGGGGTGACCTGGCCCTTGACGTCCTTGAAGAAGGAAAACCCATTTCCGTGGCTGATGGTGCAGTCCACCACCACCCGATCGCCGTCGGTGTACGCGTTCATGATGTGGCCGCAAAACGCGTTTTGGCGTTTGAACCAGCGGATGTTCTGGACCGGGTCATCCCGCCGCATGATCCCGAAGTAGCATGGCTTGTCGGGGTCGTAGGCGTAGAAATCACCACCGGCCTGCACGCGCTTGGGGTCCACCGTCAGGGGCATGAGCGGAAAGATCACATGCTCGCGGGTGACCGCAAAGTCGTGGGTCAGGCCCGCATAGGGGGCGTCAAACCATTCCTCGCGCTGGAGCGTCCCGGCTTGGTCGATCACTTGCAGGCACATCTTGTTGCTCACCAGGTCTTTGTCGGCAAAAAAGCCATGCGACCACCACTCACCCGTCACCGGATCAAACTTGGGATGTGCCGTCACCGCCTTGGAGCGCAATCGGCCTGCGAAGTCCCACACGCCCTTGGTTGCCAAGGTGTCGGGATCGAGCTCGGTCGGGCGCGAGTCTTCGCGCAGCGCAAACAGACGGCCAGCGTGCATCACCACATTGGTGTTGGCGGTGTTGTCGCGGTCTTTTGCATCTGCCACCGAGGGGTCGTCGGTGTAGGGGTTGCGGTACAGCCCAAACAATCGCTTGCGCGCCTCCCGCTCCCGCTCAAAGCGCTCGGTTCTGACCCATCGGCTCTTGAAATCGGCATGGCCATTCTCAATCCTCAGCATGGTGACCATGCCGTCGCCGTTGGTGATGTTGTCGTGCTCGATGCTTGGAAACTGGGCGTTGGGGCAGCAGCGATAGAAGGTGCCCTCCAGCTCTTTGGGGATTTGGCCGATGACTTCCAGGTCTCGGGCATCGGCCTCAAAGCGCATGGGTTTGACCTTGAAGAAAAACCCTGGGACGTCGTAAAACTTTTCTGGCATGTGTTCACTCCATTGCGTGTGCGTTTTTTGTGATGGAAGGGTCTTTGCGGCTCATGCCCAATCACGCCCGGTGACGCTGATGTCGTCGTTGGACTTGAAGGCTTGGTCGACCCATCCATCAATGTCGTATTCCGACATGCATTGCTCGGCCAGGTCCTCGAACTTTTTCATGTCGCCTGCGGCGCGGGCCAGGTACAGCGGCCCTTGCAGCACGGCGTCGTGCCCACCCAGGTAGTGCCGCTCGTACAACTCGTGGCGCGCGCCAAACTCGCTGCCAATCGAGTCCCACAGCAGCTTCATGACCTTGGAGCGGCGCATGGCGTCCACACCCTTGGAGCCGCGCAGATAGCGATCCAGGTAGGGTCGGATTTCTTCGGACTTGAAGTCGCTGGCATGCGAGTTCAGGTAAATCAGGCTGGAACCACAGGCCTTCTGGACAATATCGCGCATGCGGGTGTAGATCGTCGGACCCAGGCCCCGCAGCGTCATCGCGTAGGTTTCGTTGAACGTGATGTATTCGCCCGACAGCACATCGGGCACCTCCACCATGGCGTCCAGCAGGCCACGGATCGTGTTGCGCCACATGACCAACTCACCGATCAAGGTGTGGACCGTGGTGAAACCCGATGTGCCCGCCAAGTGCGTGGCCTTGGCCACCAGCCCGATCAGGAATTCCAGCTTCACAACCAAGCGTGTAAAGGCCTGGATGCTCACGCGGCCCGACATGCGCGCACCCAGCAAAAAGTGATCGGCGCGCTCGACATCACCGTAATGCAGCACATCCTCCCAGGCGATCAGGGCGTTATCGAAAATCAGGATCGCATCGTTCTCGTCCATGCGGCTGGAGAGGGGGTAGTCAAATGGGCTGCCGGTGGCGGCAGCGGCCATTTCGTAGGAGTGGCGACACACCAGCTTCACCCCCGGGGTGTTCATGGGCACGATAAAGCCCAGGGCAAACTGTTTGTCCTTGAGCATGCCCTTGGAGTGCGCGCAGAAATTTCCCTGCGTGATGGCCGAGCCGGTGGCCACCACCTTGGCCCCCTGCACGATCAGTCCGCGATCGGTTTCCTTGACGGCGCGCACAAAAACATCGGACACCTCGTCAATGGGTTTGTCACGGTCAACCGGCGGGTTGATGATGGCGTGGTTCAAAAACGTCACGCACTCTTGCGTTTGCCGATACCACTTGTCGGCGGCATCGGTAAATGGCGCAAAGTAATCGCGATTGCCCCCAAAGAGACCGGTGAACGACGCTTTGTAGTCGGGGGTACGCCCCATCCAGCCATAGTTCATGCGCTGCCAGGCCTCGATGCCCTGCTGCGACTGGGCCAGGTCGGCCTTGGTTTTGGGTGCCTTGAAAAAGGGGTGGGTGAAGCCTCCATTGCCGGTGTCGGTGGGGACGCTGACCACACCGCGCAGCGCGGGATCGTGCAAGGAGTCGTACAAGCGTGCAACCGAACGGGCCGAATTGCGGAACGCTGGATGGGTGGTCACATCCTTGACGCGCTGTCCATAGATGTAGACATCGCGGCCATCGCGCAAGCTTTCAAGGTATTGCTCGCCGGTGGGCGGAATACGTGCAGGTGTGGGAGTGCTCATGGTGCGGGATCCGTGGTGTGCATTTAGTTTGATTTCGAACTAATTAAAGCAGAACGAAGGGGTTGGAGGCCAAGGGTTTACCCGTGGGTCGGAATCAGCCCCAGCATGGCGGCTGCGTTGGAACCAAGAATCAATGCCTTGTCGGCATCGGAAAGCGGCAGTTGCCGGACATGGGCGTCGTCCTGGTCGATAAAGGGGTAATCGGTACCAAACAGCAAACGGTCACGACCAAAATACTGGTGCGCCATCATGATGAGGGGAGGAAAGAATGAACAGGTGTCGTAGTACAGGCGCTTGGCGTATTCGCTGGGGCGCTTGGTGATGAACTTCTGGCAGTCGGGGTAGCGAAGAAAACCGCTGTCCAGGCGCTCCATCAGGTCGATGAAGCAAGCGCCGGTATGGGCCACCACAAACGGAAAGTCGGGATAACGCTCGAACACGCCCGCATAGATCATGCGGCTCATGGCCAAGCTGGTGTCGTAGAAGAAGCCCACCCGCATGGGCAAGGTGAACTCGTCCATGGCGTCGGCAAAGACCGGGATCATGGGATGCTCGAACACCGGCATGCGCAATTCGTTCAGCGCCTTCCACAATGGCTCCAGCCTTGGGCTCGACAGCGGCAGTCCGTCCAGGTTGGAGCCCACCGTGATGCCCACGATGCCATCGGCATGCCGGATTCGCTCGAGTTCGACCAGCGATGCCTCGATATCGGGCAGCGGCAGCGTGGCAAAAGCGCGAAAGCGGCTGGGATCGCGCCGCACGCGCTCGACGATCAGGTCGTTCATCTCGCGGCACACCGCCACACGCTGTGGCCCATCAAAGAGGTAAACACTGGGCGTGGACAGCGACAAGACGCGGATGTCGATTTGCTTGCGGTCCATGTCGCGCAGTTGGTGATCCGGCTCGAACATGGCATCGTTGTACGGCAGCCACTGCAGGCCATGGCGGTACAGAAAACTGATCCCGCCAGGGCGGTGATCCGCGGTCACACCAGGCAAGGTCTCCAGGGCATCGTAATAGGCCCGGGGACAGAAATGACCGTGGATATCGATCTTCATCGTGGGCCTTTAAAACTGGCTGATGAACTTGATGTCGGTGAATTGGGTCAGGCCCTCAATCCCACCTTCGGAGCCATAGCCACTGTCACCCATGCCCCCAAACGGCGGCTCGGCCGCACCAATCGCACCGGGCGGGCCCAGGAAGAAGGTGTTGATGCCCACCATGCCAGCACGCAGCTGGTTGCCCGCCCAAGTGGCCCGGTCTGCGCGTTGGGTGAAGGCATAGGCGGCCAGACCGTAGGGCAGTCGGTTGGCCTCGGCCATGGCCGCAGCGTCATCACTGAAGCGGTTGATCACCGCGATGGGGCCAAAGGGCTCTTCGTTCATGATCCGAGCGGAGTTGGGCACATCGGCCAAGACGGCCGGCTGCCAGAAATAACCCCGGTCACCCACACGGTGGCCACCGCAAATCAGCCGCGCACCCTGCTGCACCGCGTCGTGGACCAGCGCCTCCATGAAAGCCAGTCGTCGATCATGGGCCAGCGGGCCGTGCGTGACGCCTTGGGCAAATCCGTCGCCAACCCGAAAGCCCTTTGCCACGTTGGTGAAGGCGTTCAGAAAAGCGTCATAGCCGCTGTCATGCACATAGTAGCGGCAGGGGTTGATGCAGCCCTGGCCCAGGTTGCGGTATTTGCGGTTGGCAGAAACCACTGCCACCGCTTCAAAGTCCACATCGTCAAACACAATGCAAGGACCGTGACCACCCAACTCCATCACCATTCGCTTGAAGGAGCGCGCGGCCAGTGCGCTGAGTTCACGCCCGACCTGTGTCGAACCGGTGAAGGCCACGCCTCTGATCTCGTCGCGGCGCAACAAATAGTCCGAGATATGCGCCGGGTGACCCAACACCAGGTTCAGGGCGCCAGGGGGCAAGCCCGCATCGACGAAAGCGCGGACGATCTCGGCGCCGGTCGAAGCGGTTTCTTCGGCCACCTTGATGATGCAAGAACACCCCGATGCCAGCACCGATGAAATCTTTCGGACAACGATCAGCGCCGGGTAGTTCCAAGGGGTGAACACAACCACCGGCCCCACCGGCTCACGCACAACCAACTGGCGCTGCTCGGGCACCCGGGAAGGGATGACACGGCCATACGCACGTTGCCCCTCTGCGGCGTCCCACTCCAGGATATCGGTCACGCCGCTGAGCTCGCCCAAGGCCTCGGCCAAGGGCTTGCCCTGCTCCAGCGTCATCAACTCGGCAATGCGTTGTGCGCGCTCACGAAGAATGGCCGCAGCCCGCACCAGGACCTTGGCACGCGCGTATGCCGGCGTGGACGACCACGCCTGATGACCGGCCACAGCGGCTTTGACCGCCTGATCCAGGTCATCGTCGGTGGCAACAGGCAATCTGCCCAGAACCTCTTCGGTCGAAGGGTTCAAAACCGGCAGGCTCTGTCGCCCCTCGATGCCAATCCATTGGCCATTGATGTGCAGCTGGGGCTCGGTGTACGAAATCATGGGAACTCTTGTGTAGGGTCGTCGATGAAGCATCGATCGAATCAAGTTTAGGGAGGATGTCCGGTCTGCTCTTGACTGTGCGAGACAAGGGCAATGCTTGTGCGCGACAGCAAGCCCGACACCGGCTGTGGGCTCAACTCGCCAGCAACTGGATCAGCAACTGTCGCAACTGCGCCACCTGCACCGGGTCCAGTTTCGAGAGCTTGGCCTGCTCAAATTGCGCAATTGACTGGGCCAGATCCCGTCGCAAGGCCTGACCGCTGGGGGTCAATTCAAAACCTTGTGAGGCGGCGACTTGGATGTGACCGAGTGCAAGCAAGCGAGCGATGTCATCGTCCACCAGCGCAGCCGAGATGCCGATGTTGGCGCCCAACGCCTCGACGGTTTTGGGGCCATCGCTGAGCCAGGCGAGCGTGCGGGACTGGGAACGCGACAGGTTGGTGGTGGCGCGGTCCAGATCGAATTCATCCATCCAGCGCTCGGACAAGGAATAGAGCAATCGCATCATGGAGGCGCTGCCCAAAGCCTGCGCGGTGTCGTTGGATGCGGCAGCCGGACGACCCATGGGGTGCGGCGCCGAAACGCGGTACTCGCCTTGTACAAACAACAGCGGTGGCCGATCGAAGTGCTCAAACGACGAGACCTCACCGATCAGGATGGTGTGATCACCTGCCGGGATGGATTGGTGCCGACGGCATCGCAATCGCGCGGCCACCTGCCCGAGCAAGGGCTCACCATGGTCGCCACAAGTCCAGCCCCCAGCGTCAAACGGGTCGCCCGAGGACTTGGCGAATCGACCCGAGACCTCGATCTGATCGGCCGCCAGGATGTTGACCGAGAAGTGTTCTGCGGCCAGAAACAACTCTCGTGCCGAGGACTCGTTGCGAATGGACCACATGATCAGTGGCGGCGTGAGCGACAGCGCAGAAAACGAGTTGATGGTCATGCCGCATCGCGCGCCCGCATGCGCTGCGGCCACCACGGCCACCCCCGTGGCATAGTGGCCAAGGCATGTTCGAAATGCGCGCACATCGAAGGCATCGGGCGCAGAGGCGGCAGAGGTTGGGGCGGGGTTGGCGGCGGTCATGCGCTGGCGTCCTGTGGGCCGGTCTGCCCATCGTTGGGATGAAGCAATTCATGGTAGGCCCACGGCCCTGAGCGCACTTGTCCGTTGGCGTCAGCACCCCCTATCCCAGCGCGACAGGCCGCACTGGGCCGAGCGCTTTCCTGCGCTCAGTCCCGCATCTGCGCCGAGCGCGCGATGGCCGCGTCGACCATCTGGGGCGCCATGCCCAGGTAGTTGGCGGGATCGGTCATGTGCTCGATGGCCGCCCGGTCAAACAAGGCGGTCACGGCAGGCAGATCGGCCAGGGCCTGGGCCAGGCTGCCGCCTTGCGCGTTCACGCTGCGGCAGGCCGCGTAGACCAGGTCGTGCGCCTGCTGGCGGCCCATGGCCGGGGCCAGCTTCATCATCACCGCCTCGGCCACGATCAGGCCGCGGCTGACGCCCAGGTTCTGCCGCATGCGCTCGCGGTCGATGCCCAGGCCCGCCAGCACAAACCTGGCCTGGTGCAAGGCACCGGCGGTGTACTGAAAGCTCTCGGGCAAGGCAATCCACTCGGCGTACCAGGGGCCGGTGGCGCGCTCGAAGTCTTGCACCATGGCGTCCATCATCAGGCCCGCGTGCTGGCGCACGGTCTTGGCCGCCACCGATATCAGCTCGCTCGAGATGGGGTTGCGCTTTTGGGGCATGGTGCTGCTGGCGCCGCGCCCGGGCACAAAGGGCTCGCTCAGTTCGCCAAACTCGCTCGACGCCATCAGCATCACGTCCAGCGCGATCTTGCCCAAGGAACCGGTGATCAGGGCCAGCAGGTTGACGGTCTCGGCCATGGCATCGCGCGCCACATGCCAGGTGGTGGCCGGCACGCCCAGGCCCAGGGCGTCGGCCAGGGCCTGCTGCACCGCCAGGCCCTGATCGCCCAACGAGGCCAGGGTGCCCGCGGCACCGCCAAACGACACCACCTCGACGCGTGGGCGCAATTGGTCCAGGCGCTCTTGGTGGCGGTCAAACATTGCCAGCCAGATGGCCGCCTTCAGGCCAAAGGTGATGGGCAAGGCCTGCTGCAGATGGGTGCGCCCCGCCATCGGGGTGTCGCGGTGCGTCTGCGCCAGCTCGGTCAGGATTTGGCGCAGGGCCTGCAGGTCCTGGCGCACCAGGGCCAGCGCCTCGCGGATCTGCAGCACCTTGGCGGTGTCCAGAATGTCTTGCGTGGTGGCGCCCCAGTGGATGTAGCGGCCAGCCTCTGCGCACATATCGCTCAGCTGGTGCACCAGCGGCAGCACCGGGTAGCCCACCAGGTGGGTCTCCTGGCCCAGCTTGACCAGGTCCAGCCGATCAAGGCGCGCGTGCTGCGCAATCGCTTGCGCTGCGTCGGCGGGCACGATGCCGCAGCGGGCCTGGGCATGGGCCAGGGCCACCTCGACGTCGATGCAGCGCTGCAGCAAGCGGTGGTCGGCAAACACCTGGCGCATGGCCGGTGTGCCAAATGCATCGCGGTACAGCACCGAATCCAGCAAGGTGCTGGCACCCGATGGTTGGGTGTGTGGGGACTCGCTCGCAGGGTGGGGGGAGTTCATTGGGCTGGGTTATCCGTTGCATCAAGCGGAACGATTTTACAGACCACCCCCTCGCCCATACAGTCGATCAGCACTCAAGGGATGCCATGGCCATCAGCGGAATTCTCTCCATCACCTACGCCACCGACGACCTGCAGGCCGGCCGTCTGTTCCATGAACAGCTGGGGCTCACGCTGGTCGATGCCAGCGAGCACGGCGTGGACTTTGCGCTGCCCGATGGCTCGTCGGTGCGGCTGCGCCCTGTCGGCTCGCCCGATCTGCCGGCGCCACTGGCCGATCAGGTCCATGGGGTGCGCGAGGTCTGCTGGGCGGTGAGCGATCGCGCATCGCTGGCGGCGCTGGCTGCGGGCATGGCGGTGGACCGGCCGGTGCACTGGGTGGGCGACAGCGAATGCGCCTTTCTGGACGATGCGGGCTTGACGGTGCGCTTGCGCGTGGCCCAGTTCACCCCCCTGCCGGCCGAGCCCGATCCCACCAATGCACCGGGGCGGGTGGAGCGGCTCAACCAGCTGCGGCGCTGGCACGAGCGGGCGGTGCCGCTGCAGATGCAGCACGTGGTGTTCTCGTCGCCGCAGGCGCGCGCGCAGGCCCGTTTCTATGTGCAGCGCCTGGGCTTTCGGATCAGCGACATCCAGGAGGAAGGGGGCGTGTTCCTGCGCGCACCCGGCAATGTGCAGCACCACAACCTGTACTGGCAGCGCGCCGAGGTCACCACCTTCCGCCATGTGTCGTATGGCGTGGCCAACATCGACGCGCTGATGGCCGGCGCGGCCCACATGGCGCGCCACGGGGTGAGCAGCCGACAGGGCCTGGGCCGGCACCGGATTTCATCGACTTTTTTCTATTACATGCCCAACCCCTGCGGGGGCGATGCCGAGTACTCGACCGACGCCGACTGTCTGGACGACCGCTGGGCGCCCCGTGTGTGGGGCCGGGTGTTTGGCCACATCTGGTGGCTGGCCCAAGGGCGTGATCAAGAGCCCGAGGTGCGCATGCGCATGGCCACCGCCGACGACCTGAAGTTGCTTTGATGCGTGAGGACCCCATGACCCCATCTGCTTGGGCCCTGGCCTGCCACTCGGTGGCCGGCAGCCCGCCTTTCCCCACCCTGGTGCTGGGCGACCAGGTGCTGGCCGTGCATGCGCTGCAAGAGGCGGCCCAAGGCCAGGGCCTGTTGCTGTCGGGCACCGGCTCGACGCTGGATCTGCTGGCCCAATGGCCGCACAACCATGCGGTGATCGACCAGCTGGTGCGGCAAATGGCCGCGGGGGCGCTGCCCGAGCTTCGCGCGCGCTGTGTGCCGCAGTCGCTGCTGCGCACCCATGCGCCCATTCCTGCCCCGCGCCAGGTGTTTTGCACCGGGGCCAACTACCGCTCGCATGTGCTGCAGCTGGCCTTTGACCAGACCGACAGCGCGGGGGTGGGGTCCACGCCAGAGGAGCGGCGCGCCATCTCGGAACAAAAGATGGACGAGCGCGCGCGCAACGGCCTGCCCTATGCCTTTGTGAAGCTGCCCAGCGCGGTCATTGGGCCGCACGATCCGATCGTGCTGCCGCGCGGCGTGGCCAAGCCCGACTGGGAGCTGGAGCTGGTGGTGGTGATGGGCCGCACCGCGCGCCGCGTTCACCGCGACGAGGCCCTGTCCTATGTGGCCGGCTACTGTGTGGGCAACGACATCAGCGCACGCGATTTGCTGTACCGGCACGACCTGCGCTCGATTGGCACCGACTGGCTGTCGTGCAAATCGGCCCCCACCTTTTTGCCGCTGGGCCCGCACATCGTGCCGGCGTCGCAGGTGGCCGATCCGCAGAACCTGAAGATCCAGCTGCGCCTGAACGAGCAGCTGATGCAGGACGCCAACACCTCGGAGATGATTTTCAACATCGCCCGGCAGATCGAGTACATCAGCCAGCGCGCGACGCTGTGGCCCGGCGACCTGGTGATGACCGGCTCGCCCGCAGGCAACGGCACGCACTACAAGCGCTTTTTGCAGGACGGCGATGTGCTGCACGGCCACATCGAGGGCCTGGGTGCGCTGCGCAACCCCTGTGTGGCGGAGCCGCTTGCGTGAGCGGCTTGCTGCCCCAGCCGGTGCTGGTCGTGGGCGGCGGGATCGCCGGTCTGACCCTGTCGATTGCCTTGCGCCAAGCGGGGCAGGATGTGGAGATCGTCGAGCTCAACCCGGCCTGGAGCGTCTACGGCGTGGGCATCATCATGCAGGCCAACGCGCTGCGCGCGCTGCAGCGCATCGGCCTGTCGCAAGCCTGCATTGCGGTGGGCTTTCCGTACCACACCAGCGTGCACCACGAGGAAGACGGCACGCTGCGCTCGGCACGCCAAAAACCCAGCCTGGACCAGGAGGGCCTGCCCGCCTCGTGCGGGATTTTGCGGCCCAGCCTGCATGCGCTGCTGCGCGACACCGCCCTGGCCGCGGGGGTGCGCGTGCGCCTGGGCACCACGGTGACGGCGCTGCAGGACGGCCCCACGCAGGTGCAGGTGCAGTTTCAGGACGGCAGCCAGCAGGCGTACAGCCTGGTCGTGGGGGCCGACGGCGTGCGCTCGCAGGTGCGCAAGCTGTGCTTTGACGGGCCCCAGCAGCCGGTGTTCACCGGGCAGGGCTGCTGGCGCTACGCGCTGCCGCGCGACCCCGCCGTGACGGGCGCCCTGATGTACCACGGCCGCCAGTCGCGCGTGGCGGGCCTGGTGCCGGTCTCGCCCGAGCAGATGTACCTGCTGCTGCTGTCCGAAGAGCCGGGCAACCCGCGCTTGCCGCAGGCGCAGCTGCCGCAGCTGCTGCGCGAGCGCTTGGCGCATTTTGGTGGCCGCATCCCGGCGGCGCTGGCGCACATGCCGGCCGCGCAGGACATTGTCTACCGCCCGCTCGAGACCTTGCTGGTTGACGCCCCCTGGCACCGCGGCCGCGTGGTGCTGATGGGCGACGCGGCCCACGCCATGACGCCGCACATGGCGCAAGGCGCGTCCATGGCCATGGAGGATGCGGTGGTGCTGGTGGACTGCCTGCGCGAGGGGGCGGGCGTGACGGATGCGCTCTCGCGCTACGCGCTGCGGCGCTTTGAGCGCTGCCGGCGGGTCTTGCAGGCCTCGGTGCAGCTGGGGCAGTGGCAGCTGCGCCCCGAGCCGGGCAGCGACCCGATGGGCTTGCTGCGCGAGATGGCCGATGAATTGATGAAACCCGCATGAGGCTGGGCCCAGCCGGTGTGCACGAACGCTTCTGAAACGAGACACCCATGAGATTTGACCGTGACTTCACCGACTGGCCCATTGGCTTGCACCGGGTGGCCGAGGATGTGTATGCCTATGTGCAGGGCAACGGCCCCTACGGCAACGCCGGCTTCAGCAATGCGGGCTTTGTGGTCGGGCCCGAGTACGTGGTGGTGATCGACACGCTGGGCACCAACTCCATGCACGACGGGTTCATTGACGCGATCCGCAGCGTGACCGATCGGCCGGTGGGGCTGGTGATCATCACCCACCACCATGTCGACCATGTGCTGGGCACGCACCGCTTCATGCCGGCGCGGGTGATCTGCCACCGCCAATGCCGCGCGCACATCCTGGCCGGGCGCGACACCATGGTGCAGCGCTGGCGCAACATGCGCCCGCTGCTGGCGCCAGACCTGGACGAGATCCCGGTGGTGGTGCCCGACATCACCTTCGAGACGCGGGTGAGCATCCACCTGGGCGAGCGCGAGCTGGTGGTGTTCCACCCGGGCCTGGCCCACACCGACGGCGATGCGGCGGTTTACCTGCCGGGCGATGGGGTGCTGTTCACCGGCGATCTGTTTTTCAACCAGGTCTGCCCGGCCGCATTCCAGGGCAACGTCAAGGGCTGGATGGCAGCCGTGGCGGGCATGCTGGAACTCGATGCCCAGGTGATCGTGCCGGGCCACGGGCCGGTGGCCGACCGCGCGGCCTTGGCCGATATGCTGCGCTACCTGCAGCTGATCCAGACGGGCAGCGAGCAGGCCTTTGCCCAGGGACTGACGCCCGAGGAGGCCTTTGCCCGCATTGAGGTTGGCAGCTTCCGCCAGTGGTTCGATACCGAGCACCGCTTGCTGCAGGACATCCAGCGCGTGTACGAGAGCCTGGGCCAAGGCCGCTGAGCACGGAGGCCCCATGAGAGAAGACGACATCGACCGCGGACTGCGCCAACGCCGCGCGGTCTTGGGCCAGGAATGGGTGGACCGCGCCACCGCCAACGCCACCGACTTCACCGCGCCCTGGCAGGCCTTCATCACCGAAACCGCCTGGCAGGGGGTGTGGGGCCGCGAGGGCCTGGACACCCAGACGCGGCGCCTGCTGGCCATGACCGCCACGCTGGCGCTGGGGCGCATGGAGGAGTTCGAGATGCATGTGCATGCGGCCGTCAAGGCCGGCATGGCCGAGTCGACCTTGCAGGACATGCTGCACATGGCCGCGCTGTATTGCGGCGTGCCGGCGGCCAACAGCGGCTTTCGGATCGCCGCGCAATCGCTGGCCGCGCATGGGCGCGCGCCCGCGCCACAACCCCTGGACCCGTGGCGCGAAAAATCATTTCAGACCTTCAGCCAGCCGCAGACGCAGGTGGTGCTGCAAGGCCCCGCCGCAGGCATCCCGGTGGTGCTGATCCATGCCCTGGGCCTGGACCACCGCATGTGGACCGCGGTGGCCCGGCACCTGGCCGGGCGGGGCCATCCGGTGCTGCGCTACGACGTGCAAGGCCATGGCGCATCGCAGATGGGGCCGCAGGTCGACATGGCCGCGCTGGTGGCCGACGCGGCCCGCGTGATTGCGGAGTGGGATTGCGGGCCGGTGGTGATGGTGGGCCTGTCGATGGGCGGCCTGGTGGCGCAAGGCCTGGCGATGGGGCATCCGGATCGGGTGCGCGCGCTGGTGCTGGCCAACACCACGGCGCACTACCCGCCGGCCTCGCAAGACACCTTTGTGCGGCGCGCCGCGCGGGTGCGGGCCGAGGGCATGGCGGCGGTGATCGACGAGGTGCTGCCGCGCTACCTCTCGGCCGATTTCATGGCCCGCGAGCCGGCCGCCAGCGCGCGGCTGCGCGAGCGCTTGTTGCACTGCTCGCCCACAGGCTATGCGGCCTGCTGCGAGGCGCTGGCCCAGGCCGACATGCGCGCTGGCCTGGCCCGGATCACGGCCCCCACCTGGGTGGTCTCGGGGGCGCTGGACCAGGCCGCGCCGCTGGCCCTGCAAGAGGCGCTGGTGCAGGGCATTGCCAACGCCCGCCACACGGTGCTGCCCTGCGCCCACCTGCCCACCCTGGAGGCGCCCCAGGCCTTCATCGAGGGGCTGGACCAATTTCTGGCAGGCCTGCCGCAGACCCCGGGCGGCTAAAGCCGGCGCCCGGCCCGCAGGTGGCCAGGGCTGGGTTCTGCTGATATCATTTTTTGAGCGCGACGCCCCGTCTGCCAAGGCCTTCATGCTCCCTTCTTGTCTTGCGACCGGTGTCGACCCCCGGCCCCACTGGCCGCACGCCTGCGTGCAGCTCCCCTCATGAACCTGCAAAAACTGGATCTGAATTTGCTGGTGGCCCTCAATGTGCTGCTGACCGAGCAAAGCGTCACCCGGGCCGCCAACCGGATTTTTCTGAGCCAACCCGCCATGAGCGGGGCCTTGACGCGCTTGCGCGAGCACTTTCAGGACGACCTGATCACGCGGGTGGGCCGCTCGATGGTGCTCACGCCCTTTGGCGCCAAGCTGGCCCCCCAGGTGGCCCAGCTGCTGGCCAACATCGGCCATGTGATTGGCAGCCGGCCGTTTTTTGACCCCCTGCAATCGGACCGCGAGTTCACCGTGGTCACCTCCGAATACCTGCTGGCGGTGTTCATGCCGCAGGCGACGGCGCGCCTGGCCGCGCTGGCGCCCGGGGTCACGCTCAACATCCAGCTGCGCAGCCGCGACCATGAACAGCGCATGCTGACCGGTCAGATCGACATGGCCCTGACCATTGGCGGCCTGGCCTTGCCCAGCCACCCCATGGCCCCCTTGTTTGAAGACGAGTATGTGTGCGTGGCCTGGCAAGGCAACACGCGCATCGTCGACCAGCTCACGCTGGCGGATTTTCTGGACTGCGGCCACGCGGTGCGGCTCATGCCCCGCGACCATTCGTACACCCTCGAAGAGACCTGGCTCAATGCCAAAGGCTATCGGCGCAAGGTGACGCTGCGGGTGCCCACGTTTGACGCGCTGCCCCGGCTGATTGTGGGCACACAGCTGATCGCCCCCATGCAGCGGCGCCTGGCCGAGATGAGCGCGCAGTCGCTGCCCATTCGGATCCTGCCGCACCCGGCGCCAATACCGCCGCTGGTGGCGGTGCTGCAGTGGCCCTCGTTCCGCGAGGACGACGCGGGCAACCAGTGGCTGCGCTGGTTGTTCCAGGACACCGCGCTGCAGCTGTTTGGCCCGCCACCGGCCCTGAGCCACCCCCCGGCCAGCGCCTGAAGCGCAGGGCCATTGCCGCGGCCAATGCCAGGCATCGTGCAAAACGATTGTCTGGCGGGCGCGCGCCGACCTAGCATGGGGCCCATGCGCGGCACGCCCGGACAGGCGCCGGGCGCGCGCGCAGGACGCCGCCTTGGGGCTTGGGCGTCCTCTTGTTGTCAACCCATCGGGCACCTGCATGAGCGCTGAACTCTTTACCTGCGGCATCACCTCCTCGGGCCTGGCCCCCACGTCGCCGCCGCGTGCGCGCGGCTCGCTGGTGGTGGACATGCATTGCCACATGCTGGTGCCGCAGGCCGAGGAGATGCTGCGGCCCTTCCGGCCCAGCGTGCCCGAGCCCACGCAGCGCTTTTCCTCGCCCGCCTCGCGCCAGGTCAGCACCGAGATGCTGACCCGCATCCGCGACCGCATCACCGGCGTGACGCAGCGCCTGGCGCAAATGGACGCGGGTGGCATCGACCTGCAGGTCATCTCCCCCGCGCCCAACCACTACGCCTACTGGGCCGAGGAGGCGCTGGGCCGCGAGATGGCGCGCCTGGTGAACCAGCATCTGGCCGAGGTGGTGGCCCAGCACCCCGATCGCTTGCGCGCCTTTGGCACGGTGCCCATGCAGTCGCCCCGCGCGGCCGTCGACGAGTTGCAGCACTGCGTGCGCGAGCTGGGCATGCGCGGGGTGGAGATCTCGTCCAACGTCAACGGGCAGGAGCTGTCGGACCCGCAATTTCGGCCCTTCTTTGCCGCCGCCGAAGCGCTGGGCGTGGTGGTGTTCATCCACCCCTCGGGCTTTACCGGCGGCGAGCGGCTGTCGGCCTACCACCTCAACAACGTGATCGGCAATCCGCTGGACAGCACGGTGGCGCTTTCGCACCTGATCTTCAGCGGCACGCTCGATCGCTTTCCGGGGCTCAAGCTGATGGTGGCCCACGGGGGCGGCCTGATGCCGGCCTACTCGGGGCGCTTTGACCATGCGCACCACGCCCGTGCCGACTGCCAGCTGTGCCAGCACCCGCCCAGCCACTACCTGCGCCGCACCTATTTCGACACCGTGGTCTTTGACCCCGCGCAGCTGGCCGAACTGGTGCGCAGGTTTGGCGCCTCGCAGTTGCTGGCGGGCACCGACTTTCCCTACGACATGGAGGAAACCGCGCTGGTTGACTTTGTGCACCGCGCGGGCCTGGACGACGCGTCCACGCGCCAGATCCTGGGCCTGAATGCGGCGCGCCTGCTGGGCATTGACCCGGTGCAGGCGGCCGCGCGCGCACGCGGCGGCCAGGCCAGCGCTTGAGCGCTGCGGCCGATTGGCCGCTGGGGTTTACTGCGAGCCTGCGGCGCCGCTGTCCTTGACGATGCGTGCCCAGCGCGCATGCTCGGTGCGCACATAACGGTCGAGCTCGTCGACCGACATCTGCAGCGGCTCGTCGGGCGCAATCGAGGCCGAGAACGCGGCGGTGCTGGTGACCGCCTGCAAGGCCTTGCGCAAGGCCTCCAGCCGGGCGGGCGGGGTGCCGGCCGGCGCCATGATGGCGTTCCAGACGGTCAGCTCATAACCGGGCACACCGGCGTCGTGCACCGAGGGCCAGTCGGGCATTTTGGGAAAGCGCGAGCGGCTGGTCGAGGCCAGCACCCGAAGCTTGCCCGCGGCGCTGAGCGAGGTGTAGTTGCCGGCCGCATCGATGAGGATGTCGATGCGGTCGCCCAGCAGGTCCACTTGCGCGGCCGCCGAGCCTCGGTAGGGCACATGCGTGAGCTCGATGCCGGCCAGCGACGCCAGCATGGCCCCGGCCAGGTGGCTGGAGGTGCCCAGGCCCGCCGAGCCGTAGCTGAGCTTGCCGGGGTTGGCCTTGGCCCGCGCCACCAGCTCGGCCATGTTGCGCACCGGCAGACCCGGGCGCACGGCCACCGCATTGGTGGTGCGCGTCACGCCGCCCACGGCCACCAAGTCCTTGAGCGGGTCGTAGGGCAGTTGCTGGTAGATGTGCGGGTTGATCGCCAACACCCCCATCGTGCCCATCAGCAAGGTGTGGCCGTCGCGCGGGGCATTGAGCACCGCCTGCACGCCCACCACGCCGCCTGCGCCGGTGATGTTCTCGACCACCACCGTGCCCTTGAGTTGCTCGCCCATGCGCTCGGCCACCTGGCGCGCCAGCTTGTCGAGCGTGCTGCCGGCCAGAAAGGGCACGATCAGGCGCACCTGCCGCTCGGGGTAGGCCTGGGCGCTGGCGGTCAGCGTGGACAGGGCCAGGGCCAAGGTGACAGCGATGCGGTGCGCGATGCGTCTCATGAAAGGTCTCCGTCCGGGCAATGCCCCAAGGCGACGATCCTATGCGGCCTGGGCCATCCGCACGAATCGATTCGATGGATGCCAGGGATTGTCCAGACCGATTGAAGGGCCGCCCGCATCGCAGCGGGTGATCGATTCAATCGGTACAAACGATTTACCCCGACCGCCCCCGCGCCCTAGGATGTGGCGGATGTTTGTGCGGCCGACCCACTGGTGATTGATGAACCCCTCCCTCCCCCCGATCGATGAAACCCATGACCCCGCCGCCACCAGCTGGGTGGACAGCGCGCATGGGCACCCGGACTTTCCGGTGCAGAACCTGCCCCTGGGGCGGTTTGCGCTGAACGACGGCCTACCCCGCACGGGCATGGCCATTGGCGACCAGACGCTGGATCTGCAGGCGGTGGTGGGCCTGGGCCTGCTTGAGGGCCAGGCGTTGCGCGCTGCCGAGCAGGCGCTGCAAACGCCCATTTCCCTGTCGGCCGCCGCGCGGCTGGCGCTGCGCCGGGGCGTTTTTGAGCTGCTGCGCGTGGGCGGCCGGGGCGCCGAGCAGGCGCGCGCGCGACAAGCCGAGCTCTTGCATGCGCAAGCCCAATGCACGATGCAGCTGCCCGCGCAGATCGGCAACTTCACCGACTTCAATGCCGGCATTCACCACACCCGCAATGGGCGGCAGATGCGCGGCGACGGCGGCGGCAGCTTGCCGCGCAACTACCACCATGTGCCCATTGCCTACCATGCCCGCGCCTCGTCGGTGCGGCCCTCGGGCACGCCGGTGCGCCGCCCGCTGGGGCAGACCTTGCCGCCGGGCCAGGAGACGCCGGTGTTCGGGCCGGTGCAGCGGCTGGACATCGAGCTGGAGCTGGGGGTGTGGGTGGCCCGGGGCAATCCCTTGGGCACGCCCATTGCGATCGAGGACGCGGCCGATCACATTGCCGGTTATTGCCTGCTCAACGACTGGTCATCGCGCGACGTCATGGCCTGGGAGATGGACCGGCTGGGGCCTTTTCTTGGCAAGAACTTTGCCACCACCATCTCCACCTGGGTCATCAGCCCCGAGGCATTGGCGCCGTTTCGTGACGCGGCCCATGCGCGCGCGCCGCAAGACCAGCCCTTGCCCTATCTGCTGTGCCCACAGGACCAGCAACAGGGCGGCCTGGCCTTGCAGCTGGCAGTGGACATGCGCACCGCGCAGCAGCGTGCGCAGGGCGTGCCGCTGCAACGGGTGGTGAGCACCAGCGCCGAGTACCTGTACTGGACGCCCGCGCAAATGCTGTGCCACCACGCCTCGAACGGCTGCAACCTGGTGCCGGGGGACTTGCTGGGCACGGGCACCATCTCGGGCCCGGTGCACCACATGTTCGGCTCCTTCCGCGAGCTCAGCCGCGTCGGCACCGAGCCCTTTGCGGTGGGCGATGCGCAACGCTGCTGGGCCGAAGACGGCGATGAGATCGCCCTGAGCGCCTGGGCCCAAGGCCAGGGCTTTGCCCGCATCGGCTTTGGCGATTGCCGCGCCCAGGTCCTGCCTGCGCCAGCGCTGCCCTGAGTTCAAGACGCGGTGACAGGGCCGTCGGGCATTCAGAGGACAACGCCCAATCGTTCTGCGAGCAGCTTTGCCTGCTCGACAAACTTGCGGGGATTGGCGTGGCGCAGGATCTGCAAGTGCCGCAGCTTCGTCGGCACGCTGTGGGTTTGAAACCCTCGTGCACGCAGGCGCTCAGCCGCTTGACCCATGGCTTGTTGAATTTGTGCCAGAGCCACGTTCCTCGGCACGCGATGATCAGGAAAGACCACGTCCAAATCCACCGAGAGACGGGGCATGTCGCGCAAAAACAAATTGATGGCTGTGCCGCCTTTGAGCGCAAAGATACCGTCTGCAAACACAGATGGCGCCACTTGCGTGAG
>JACCDU010007556.1_pt1 | contig 25022 bp, 28 predicted proteins | sample 7446081 | NCBI WGS metagenome assembly JACCDU01 (sample SAMN15323447, study PRJNA562643) | freshwater metagenome | isolation source: river surface water | place: USA:Blue River Watershed | collected 2017-08-17
CTGTGGAACGCCACACGCTTTGTGCTAATGAACTGCGAAGGTCAGGACTGCGGCCTGAAAGAACACACCAAAGCAGAATGCGCCGTGGGCGGACCTGCACATGGTTATTTAACTTTCAGCCAAGCCGACCGTTGGATCTCTTCCAAAATTCAGCGCGTAGAAGCCGACGTGGCCAAAGGCTTTGCCGAGTACCGCTTGGACAATGTGGCCAACGCCATTTACGACTTCGTGTGGAATGAGTTCTGCGATTGGTATTTGGAAATTGCCAAGGTGCAAATTAACACGGGCGATGCCTCACAGCAGCGCGCCACACGTCGCACGCTCATTCGCACGTTGGAAACCATTCTGCGTTTGGTGCACCCCATCACGCCTTTCATCTCTGAAGAGCTGTGGCAAAAGGTGGCACCCGTGGCTGGTCGCGCAGGTCCTTCGGTCAGCATTGCGGCCTACCCTGTGTCTCAGCCAGATCGCATTGACGAACAAGCCGAAGCGCATGTGGCCAAGCTCAAAACGCTGGTCGACGCTTGCCGCAATTTGCGCGGCGAGATGAGTGTCTCGCCTGCCACCAAATTGCCTTTGTTTGTGTTGGGCGATGCGGCGTTCATGAAGGCTGCAGGACCAGTGCTGCAAGCTCTGGCCAAGTTGAACGAAGTGAAAGTATTCGACAACGAAGCCGAGTGGACGAAGGCTGCTGCGGCCGCTCCCGTGGCCGTGGTGGGTGAAGCGCGGCTGTGCTTGTTCATGGAAGTGGACGTGGCCGCAGAAAAGATTCGCCTTAGCAAAGAAGTAGCCCGCTTAGAAGGCGAGATTGGCAAAGCCAATGGCAAGCTCAGCAATGAGGCCTTTGTGGCCAAAGCGCCGCCCGCTGTGATTGAGCAAGAGCGCAAGCGTGTGGCCGACTTCGAAGCCACTCTCAGCAAAATGAAGGTGCAATTGGCTCAACTAGAAGCAAGTCCACAAAAATCATGACACACAACAGCCCCGCAATTGTGTTATTTTCTAGAACGAATTGAACTCAGCGAGAAATCTTCCATGAGCGCCCAGCCCAGCATCAGAAAAGCCGTTTTCCCCGTCGCAGGACTTGGCACACGGTTTTTACCCGCCACCAAAGCAGCACCCAAAGAAATGTTGCCTGTGGTGGACAAACCGCTCATTCAATATGCCGTAGAAGAAGCCTACTCTGCGGGTGTGCGGCATATGATTTTTGTCACAGGCCGCAGCAAGCGGGCCATTGAAGATCACTTTGACACAGCGTACGAGTTGGAAACCGAACTTGAAAGTGCCCACAAAGAAGAACTGTTGAAATTGGTTCGATCGGTTCAGCCAGACGACATGGTTTGCGCTTACGTCAGACAACCCCGCTCATTGGGTTTGGGGCACGCCGTCTTGTGTGCAGAGGCCATGGTGGGGCAAGAGCCCTTTGCCGTCTTGCTGGCAGACGACCTGATGGTCGGCCTCAAAGGCGGCCCTTCCGTACTGGCGCAAATGGTCAAAGCTTACGAACAACAAGGCCGCTCTATTTTGGCCGTTCAGGAAGTGCCTTTAGAGCACGTCAAGCGCTATGGCATTGTGGCAGGCGAATCAGCCGGCAAGCAACTCATTCGGGTAGAGCAAATTGTCGAAAAACCCAGCCCTGAAAAAGCCCCCTCTCGCATGGGTGTTGCGGGCCGCTACATTCTCACGCCAGAAATTTTCAACGAAATTAGAAATCAACCGACTGGCGTAGGCGGCGAAATTCAACTCACCGATGCCATTGCAAGATTGAAGTCACGCGAGGCTGTGTACGCGTTTCAATACGAAGGCAAACGCTACGACTGCGGCAGCAAAGAAGGTTTCTTAGAAGCCACTGTAGAGCTCGCCCTGGAGCATCCTCAAGTGGGCGAGTCGTTCAGACAGTACTTGAAATCACTCAGCCTTTGAGTTGATCAACGTCTTTTAAGCCAAATTGAAAACTTGTCGCCCTCTGTTTCTTGAAGCAACAAATCGTTGCCTGTTTGTTTGGCAAAGGCTTCAAAGTCTCTGAGCGCGCCTGGGTCGGTCGACATGATTTTAAGAACCTGTCCTGGCTGCATGGTCATGAGAGATTTTTTGGCCTTCAAAATAGGCAAGGGGCAATTGAGACCGCAGGTGTCCAATTCAATGTCAAAACTCAAACTCATTTCATCTCCAAATTGATTCTGATGGGCCTTTAAGTGGCGCGGCCCTGCGCCTCGCGTTCTTCCCAAGTCATGAACTTGGGCTCAATGCCTTCAGTGCGCAGCCAATCGCCCAGCGCATAGCCCGTACCGGCAGGCCAACAAACCAATTCATCAAAATTGAACATTTTGTACTCTGCCAATTCGGGGGACAGCTTGACCGTGCCAGAGGCATGAGCATGGTATGCAATGATCACTTGGTTCATGCGCTGAAAGTCGTAGACACCTATCAATTTAAGTGCACTGACTTGCAAATTGGTTTCTTCGGCGATTTCACGGGAAATGCCTTCTTCGGGCGTTTCACCGGCCTCCATGAAACCCGTGATGAGCGCAAATTTTCTGCCCGTCCATGCCGCATTTCGGGCCAACAAAATTTGATTGCCCACCTGCACAATGCCTGCCAAGACCGGTGTGGGGTTGTTCCAATGCGTGAAGTCACACTCGGTACAACGCAAGCGAAGTTTTTCTCCACCATCCTCCATTTGCGGCAACCAAGACAGGGCGGCACCACAACAAGGGCAAAAGCGATATTCAATCATGCTGGAAATACTCCGGTCGAAAGATAACGATCGCCACGGTCGCACACAATGAAAACAATGGTGGCATTTTTTTCTCGGGCTGCGATTTGTTGAGCGACCCAACAAGCGCCCGCCGCTGATATGCCAGCAAACAAACCCTCTTCGCGTGCCATTTGACGGCAGGTGTCTTCTGCATCATCTTGGCTGACATAAATCAACTCGTCCACGTTGGCAGGGTTGTAGATCTTGGGCAAGTATTCTTGGGGCCACTTTCGAATGCCAGGAATGCGCGACCCTTCACTGGGTTGAGCGCCCACAATTTGTATCTTGGGATTTTTTTCTTTGAGAAATTGCGAAACACCGGTGATGGTGCCAGTGGTGCCCATGGCACTCACAAAATGTGTGACCCGACCTTCGGTTTGCGCCCAAATTTCGGGGCCAGTGGTCTCGTAATGAACGCGTGGATTGTCTGGATTGGAAAATTGATCCAAGATGCGACCCTTGCCTTGAGCCGCCATGTTGTCGGCCAGGTCTCTGGCATATTCCATGCCCCCGCTTTTCGGCGTCAAGATAAGTTCAGCGCCAAAGGCCTTCATGGTTTGTGCGCGCTCAATGGACAAGTCTTCAGGCATGATCAAAATCATTCGATAGCCCTTGATCGCGGCGCCCATGGCCAGTGCAATACCCGTGTTGCCCGATGTGGCTTCAATCAGGGTGTCGCCAGGCTTGATTTCACCGCGCTCTTCGGCCCGTTGAATCATGGAAAGTGCAGGCCTGTCTTTGACTGATCCAGCCGGATTGTTGCCTTCGAGTTTGCCCAAAAGCACATTGCCTTTGGGACCGGTCATTTCAGCCGCCATTCTTTGCAACCTGATCAAGGGTGTGTTGCCAATGGCATCTTCAAGCGTTAAATAATTCATTTTTTCTATTTACCAAAACTCGTCTTTGCGGGAGACTGAAAAGCACACATGCATGAGCTCTAAAGGATTATGCTTCGAACATGCTGACCTTGTCATGAGAACAGCCATAAATCAATTTTAGGAGAAGTCAATGATGCTAGGTGCTTGGTGGATTTGGGTTTTAGCCTTAGGCCTCTACATTGTTTTTCGCCTCTGGTACGACAACTGGCAAGGCCCGTTGAGCCCTCAAGAGGTAAGCGATTTGATGGATCAGGTCAGCGATCTCAAAATGAGCGAATACAGCGATCCCCAAGATTTAAGAGCTTTCCTTGACGCTGACGATGGCAAGGAGTTTGTGATGGTCAATTTGGTTCGCGTACACACTGGAGAGGTGGCGCACCCACACACCGGCAAACCCACCAAAGGCATCGACCTGCTTAGAGAATACGGCAACAGTTTCGTCAAAGTTTTGTTCAAGCATGGGGGGCATCCTGTTTTGGCAATGCGCAAGGTGGGTGGCTATATCGACTCTTGGAATACCCCGCCAGATCCTGGCTGGCACATCGCTGGCAGCATGCGCTACAGAAGCCGCCGAGACATGATGCGGCTGGCCCTGGATCCTTCGGTGAGGGATGTGCACATGTTGAAAACTGCAGCCACTGCCACCACATTCTCATTTCCATCCCAAGTGGTCTTAGGCCTTGCCATCAGGCCCCGGATCTGGGTGGCTTTGGTATTGAGCTTGCTTGCAGCCATGGTGCATTTGGCCAGTGTGATTGCTTTAATGCCACACTAAGACAGGCCAGACCGAGAACAACACTTCGGGGGTATTGGGACAAAGCTCAAATGGCTTTGCCCAAGTTCAAAATAGCATCTGCAATTTTTCCGGTGTCGCGCTCCAAGGCCAAGATATCTCCACCTAATCTGACGAAGGTATAGCCCGCGTCAAAATTCAGTTTCTCAAGGAGCTTGGGCTCCACAGGATAAGTCTTGGCGCCTTGTGGTACTTTTTCGCCAAATCGCCAAGCCACTTTGATATTGACTTCACACTGATCAGAGCGCCAAGCCATGCCCTCCGGGCATTTGCCAGGCGTTAAAGTTTCCATGAAAAATGACCGCGCAAACTGACGCCGAATTTTGCCAAAGTAATTCAGCAAAGGCGTGCCGAGATCAGGCGGGAAAGCAAACAATGGCTCAGTGGGCAGCGGCATTTTCCGCGACATGTCTTCTTCAGGCGGCTTTGCGCCCCCCATGTTGATGTTGATATTTTGATTGCTTGGCGCAGCTGCCCCTGCAGCACCAGGCATTGAAGCCGGGGTCGGGGCAAGCACAGCACCCACGGCTGCCACGGCAGCAGGCGGTGCACCCGCAGCAGGCTTGGCTGTATCGGCGCCAGCTGTTGTTGATTCAGTTTTGGGTCGGCCTGGCCCTTGAACATCTGGTCGGTAATACCTGTTCAAAGCCTCTGGATTATTGGCCATCCGTTTTTCCATGATGGTGTCAAAGACAGCAGAGAGTGCCATGCTGTCTGCCGTGCCCATAAGGGAAGCCTTGCTTGAGTGAAGGATCGCAAATTGCATCGGTGAGCAATTGACATGATTTTTTTGAAGCCACTCAATGGACTTGTTCTGGCGCTCTTGGGGGTCGTGGGTGGTGAGCGCCATCAGCCGAAATTCTGCAATCAGACAGGGACCACTGACCACCTCGGGCCCAAGGGCTTGGCTTGCCCTTTTGGGTTTGGACGCGGTTGGGGTTTGAGCTTGAGCCAAGCCAAAGCAGCACAAACAACTCAAGCAGACCGTCAACCAACACAGGAACTGAGAATAAGGAAGCGGCACAGTATGTTCTTTCGATGCGCAATCAATTGCCAACCTACTTTAATCGACATCAGTCGTCATTACTTGAACGACGAGCGACATTCAGGCGAATCAAAAAGAAACATCAACTATCTTGTTTTTACGAAATTAGGTTCAATTTAATTCAGATAAAAACTGATTATTTGAAACTAAACTTGCCTTCACTGATTAGGCCCTTGGGCCTTCACTTTTCATTTAAAAGGTCTCTATGCAAACAATTGCTCCTTTATGGCTTTGGGCCACATTTGCCGTGATCGTCCTCGCTTCGCTCTTCATTGACTTCGTGGTACTTCGAAAACAAGGCTCACAAGACATTGGCGTGAAGGAAGCCTTGAACTGGTCATTGGTCTGGATCGCGCTGAGCTTTTTGTTCAATGGTCTGTTCTGGTGGGCGATCAAGGATACGACGGGATCAACCGCATTGGCCAACACCAAGTCGCTTGAATTTTTAACGGGCTATTTGATCGAAAAGTCTTTGGCCGTTGACAATATTTTTGTCTTCTTGTTGATCTTTACTTACTTTGCGGTGCCCTCACATTTTCAAAAGAGGGTTCTCATGATTGGCATCATTGGCGCCATTGTCTTGCGCACCGTCATGATTTTGGTGGGTGGATGGTTACTGGCCGAATTCCATTGGATTTTGTATTTGTTCGGTGCCTTTTTGGTTCTGACAGGTCTGAAGATGTGGTGGGCTGCGGGCAAAGAACCCAACCTGGATGACAACCCAGCACTCAAACTTCTGCGCAAATTGATTCCTGTCAGCAAAGATTACGACGGTGAAAATTTTTGGACTTTGGAAAATGGCAAAAAAGTCGCCACGCCTTTGTTCATGGTGATTTGCTTGATTGCCCTGACCGATGTGATTTTTGCGGTTGACTCCATCCCGGCCATTTTTGCAATCACCAACGATCCGTTCATTGTGCTCACCAGCAATGTCTTTGCCATCTTGGGTTTGCGCGCCATGTACTTTTTGCTGGCGTCTGTTGCGAGCAAGTTTCACCTTTTGAACTATGGACTTGCAGTGATCTTGATCTTCATTGGCACCAAGATGTGTTTGATTGATATTTACAAAATACCGGTGCACGTCTCTTTGGGCGTGGTGGTTGCCATCCTCGCCATCACCATGCTGTTGAGCGTGCGAACTGCCAAACCTGAAATTCGCTGAAATTCGCTGAATTTCACTGAATCTCAAGCGCCTAGCTTCACCGCCCTTCAGTTCACAACTTCTGCAAAAGGAGTTGTTGAACCAAGGGGTGATGGACTTTTCTTTCTGTGCCAATGGCGAAAAAGTGTTCGCGTACACCTTCACAAGCACCCAAGCGTTGCACGGCGTAATGCGCAGTCAGGTCCTCATGCACCCACTCGGCCGCTGGGAAAATGCCCATGCCGTTGGCACCAAAGGTTTTTAAAAGTGCGCTGTCCTCAAACTCGCCAACAATATGGGGCGTGATACCGCGTTGCTCAAACCACTGGTCCAAACGATCGCGAACGGCTGTGTGGGCGGTTGGCAATAGCATCGGAACCGACCCCAGGCTCTGCGGAAAATTCTTCTGCGTGGACTTCACCATTTGGTCATTGCCATACCAAGCTATGTCGGTGGCACCTAAGCCGTGGCTGTAAAGCTTGATGTTGGGGTTGACTGGGGCAGGCCGATCCGACAAAACAACATCGAGCCGATGCAATGCCAAATCCCCCAACAAATCGTCCAACTGTCCTTCATAGCAGGTGAGTTTTAAATTTTTAATTTTGATGATGGGCAGTAAAAGCCGATGGGCCACCATCTTGGGAAGGCTGTCGCAAATACCAACCGTCAAACGCACCATGGGTGCACTCACAGCGTCCCTCACACGACCGGGCAGGGCCTCGCCCAATTGAAAAATTTGATCGGCCTGTTTCATGGCCACGATGCCCGCTTCGGTCAACACCAAGCCGCGACCTGCAGGCTTGAGCAAGGAGCAGCCCAATGATTTTTCCAGCTCCCTGACTTGGGCGCTCACGGTTTGCACAGCCATGTCCAATTTCTCTGCCGCCCTGGAAATGCCGCCTTCCTTGGCCACCACCCAAAAGTAATACAGATGTTTGTAATTAAAATGAATGCTCATATTCAGTTTTATTAAGAATTTATATAAGAAATTATCTGCTTTTTCGGAATCATTTTATGCCATAAGATTCCGCGGTTTGAATTTAAAAAAGTTAGGATGCTGTGCTAAATAATTTCTTCGATCCAGCCATCCTCTTCTTCCTTTTTGGTATTGGCGCTGGTCTTCTCAGATCGAACTTAGAAATCCCGCCTCCCATTTCAAAGTTCCTCTCCCTTTACTTGCTCATGGCCTTGGGCTTGAAGGGTGGTTTTGCACTTTCGCAATCAGGTTTGAACATCGATGTGGCCAAGGGTCTGGGCGCTGCCGTCTTCTTAGCCATTTTCATTCCGACCATCGGCTATCAATTCCTCAAAAGGATCACCGGCCCTTTTGATGCAGCCGCCATTGCAGCCACTTATGGCTCGGTCAGTGCTGTGACTTTCATGACGGCAGTTCAATTTCTCGACGGCAACAAGATTGCCTACTCAGGACACATGTCTGCAGCCATGGCATTGATGGAGTCTCCGGCCATTTTGTTGGCTGTGTTTTGGGTCAACGGTATCCGGAAAAAAATAAGTGGCACCACACACAGGCACACGTTGAAGCAAACCTTGCATGAGTCCCTCACAGACGGAGCGCAATTGCTATTATTGGGGGCCATGTTGGTGGGCATTTTATCGGGTGAACAAGGCAAGACCATGATGGCGCCCTTTTCGGTCGACTTGTTCAAGGGCATGCTGGCCTTTTTCCTGTTGGACATGGGCCTCACGGCCTCTAGAAACTTTCACTATCTCAAAGGCAAGTCCTTGCTTCTCATTGCCTATGCCATTGCGGGTCCTATATTGCACAGTCTACTTGCGTTGGGATTGGCATACTCTCTGGGCATGTCTTTGGGTGACAGCGTCTTGCTCATGGTTTTGGCTTCAAGTGCTTCCTACATTGCGGTGCCCGCCGCATTGAAGTTGGCCATCCCAGAAGCGTCTCCTTCTTTGTACTTGGGACTTTCGCTTGGCCTGACATTCCCTTTGAATATTATTTTGGGAATTCCCTTTTACAGCTATTTAGCCAACTTGGCCATCTAAAATCCTGTTTCATGACCCATGAAATTGCTTTTTTAACTTGCCATCAAAAAGAAACAGTCGTCGCACCCATCTTGGAAAAACAAGGGTTTGCGGTTCGAGTGGAAAATAGTTTTGACACCGACGCCTTAGGCACATTCACGGGTGAAACTCCTAGAACTCTGACCCAAGTTCAGGCCGCATTAAAAAAGGCGCAATTGGCCACTGAGCTCACATCGTGCAGATTTGGGCTTGGCAGTGAAGGCTCATTTGGTCCACACCCCCAGGTTTATTTATTGCCTTGGAACTTAGAAGTCTTGGCATTGTGGGATCGGCTTGAAGAACATGCTGTCTATGCCATTTTGGGAACTTCAGATACCAACTTTGCAACCGAGAAGGTCAGTTCTTTGGACAGCGCATTGGCCTTTGCTGAGAAGTCTGGCTTTCCAAGTCATGCGCTCATACTTGGAACACCTACAGACAGTTTTTTTGCCAAGGGTATTGGCAGCAGTGCTGAATTTCAAGAACGCGTTCAAGCGGCGCTCAAGGCGTCTCCATCTGTGTGGCTTGAGACTGACATGAGGGCGCACATGAACCCCAGCAGAATGCGGTCTATCCAGCACACCACTGAAAAGCTTTCAGCTTTGCTTCATTCCTATTGCCCGCAATGTCATTTGCCTGGCTATGGACTCACAGAAATGATCAAGGGTGCTCCCTGCGAAATTTGTGACACACCCACTCGAATACCTCGGGCAGAAAAATGGAATTGTTTGAAATGCGATTTCACAGAGTTGCACCCACTGAATGAGCAGGCGCCAGCCAAAAATTGCGATAAATGCAATCCCTGACGACCTCAATGCCGCTGCTCGGGTAACTTTTCTTCAAGCTCATCGCCAGCATCAAAATCGCGCATCAACTCGTAGCGCTGATTTCGCTGCACTTGAACCATGCGAATGACGCGTTTCATGGGTACGCCCACCAAAGCCAAAGCATGTGTGGCCAGCATCAAAGAGCCCTCAATGGCTTCGGGCACCACCTCTGATGCACCTGCGGACTGAAACTTGGCCAAGTCTTGGTCATCTTTGGTTCTGACCACTACCGGTACATGGGGCGCATGCTCTTGGGTCAAGGCCAGGACTCTGAAAGCAGAGGCGGTGTCCAAATACGTCACCACCACGGCGCTGGCTCGCTCCAAACCCACAGACATCAGCGAAGGCAATCTGGCTGCATCGCCATAAGCCACTTGATCGTCTTGGGCCAAGGCTCGGTTGACACGGTCTGGATCTAAATCCAAGGCTATGTAGGGCACATTCTGCGTTTTCAAAAGTTTCGCTAAGTTTTGGCCACACCGCCCATAGCCACAAATGATGATGTGCTTTTCAGTGTTGATGCTTTTCTGGGCCAACTGCGTCATTTCCAGCGACTGCTGCAACCAGTCGGTGGCTGACCATTTCATCACCCATTGGTTGGCGTGCATGATGATGAAAGGGGTGGCCATCATGGACAACACCATGCTGGCCAAAACGGGGTTGAGCCAGTCTGCAGGAATCAATTGGTGTTGATTCCCCAGCGTTAACAAAACAAATCCAAATTCACCCGCCTGTGCCAAATAAAGACCCGTGCGAAGTGAAAGACCCTCGCCGGCTCCGCCCATTCTGGTGAGCGCAGCAATTAAGACGAACTTCAAAAGAACGGGCACCGTGACCAAGAACAACACAAACGCCCAGCGATCCCAAACGATTCGCCAATCTAGCAACATGCCAATGGTGATGAAGAAGAGTCCAAGCAAGACATCGTGAAAAGGCTTGATGTCCAATTCAACGCGGTGTTTGAACTCAGTTTCTGAAATCAACATTCCTGCAATGAAAGCTCCTAAGGCCAAGCTCAGTCCAGCCAGCTCGGTCAACCATGCCAGGCCCAAGGTGACCAACAACACATTGAGCACAAACAATTCTTCGGTTTGTCGGCGAGCTACCAGCAGCAACCACCAACGCATCAATCGCTGTCCGCCCGTCAGCAGCAATGTAATGAGCAACGTGGCTTTGACCACCGCCAGGCCCAAGGCTGAGATCAACTGTTCTGGGGGCGCATCGAGTGCTGGAATCAGCACCAAGAAAGGAACCACCGCCAAATCTTGGAACAGCAAGACGCCCAACACGCGTTTGCCATGCTCGGAGTCAAGCTCCAAGCGATCGGACATGAGCTTGATCACGATGGCCGAGCTGCTCATGGACAAAGCACCCGCCAGGGTCAAAGCTGTTTGCCAACTCATGCCCCAGAGCGTGGGTGCCATGGTGTTTAAAAACACTGAAAAACCTGTGACAAACACAACCGTCAAGGCCACTTGCCAAAACCCCAAACCAAACACAAAGCGCTGCATGGACTTCAACTTGGGTAAATTGAATTCAAGGCCAATGACAAACATCAAAAAGACAACGCCGAACTCCGCCAAGTGACGGATGCCTTCAGAATTTTGGGCAAATGCCAAAGCGTTGGGCCCAATCACCACGCCCACCACCAAGTAGCCCAGCATGGGCGGCAACTTAAGGAATCGGCAGCCCACAACCCCCAGCACAGCGGCCAGCAGGTAAAGCAGGGTTAATTCCAAGGAACTCATGCGGTGATCGTAGCCAAATCAATAAAACTTAGGGAAATATGGAGTATGGTGTCGTTATCCCTCAGACAATTCAAAAAAAGGAGTTGCCATGTTTCAAGTTGTGATTCAGTCAGCACTTCGGCAAATGAAGTCCAGATTGCGACTCCCCGCACCACCCCAAGCGGGTGAAGGCGCGCCTGATTCGTCCAAACCCAAGGACAAATCAAGCCTGATATTGATTTTGTTTTTGATGGGGACGATTTTGCTTTTGGCCGTGTTTAGCAACTTGGCTTAAGCTGAGTTTGATTTTAAAAAGCCAAAAAAAATATGTCATAATCGCGTTCTTCGCAATCCGCCCGGGTGGTGAAATTGGTAGACGCAGGGGACTCAAAATCCCCCGCCGCAAGGCGTGCCGGTTCGATTCCGGCCTCGGGCACCATCGATTTGCAACTAATCGAATAAACACACTTGCGAAATGCACATTGTTTTGATTTTGGCATTGGCTGTGTTGTACCCAGCAACACACGTCCTGAATGGTTGGCTGTTTGACTTTGCCACCATCAACGACAACATCTCGTTAATCTACCTGCCAGCATTCCTGCGCCTTTTTCATTTGTTGGTTTTGGGCCCTACATTCGGAACCATCGCCACCATTTTGGGTGGTTTGTTGCTGATGTCTCAACTCAATGACACCTTGGGCGTGGCTTTGCTCAACATTGCCTGTTCTAGCGCGGGCCCCTTGATTGCATTGCTTTGCTTCAGGGTTTATATGAAACGTCAACCCGAGATCACATCGCTGCGTGACTTAGGTGGCCTAACCCTTATGTATTGCGTTTCCAATTCTGTGATCCACCACGTGACTTGGGTTCTGATTGAAAAATCGGAGGTCTTTGAATTGACGCAAGCTTTTTGGATGTTTTTAGGCGATTTGAGTGGTGCATTGCTTGGCGCTTATTTGATGAAAGCCATTCTTGATTATCTTGAGAAAAAAGGCGTTAACTTTTCAGGCCCTTCTCTGCCCAAGCGCTAAGACCTTCAGGGGCGCTTCAATTCAACGCTCACCGTTGGGCTCAGTTCATACAAACCTTGAGAGATGGTGGGGAACTTCAATTTCACTCTCAGCTCTTTTTTAAGTCGCAAGTTGCTTAAGCGTCTAGATTCACTCATGAAGCTCAGCAGCATCAATGGCAGTGATTCTTGGGCCTGGCTTCGGGGCACTCGCGGCGGACGCTTCAAACCCATGATGTCTGCAGCCAAATCAAAATAGTCTCCCATTTTCATTTGACTGTCGTCACTCACATGAAAAACTCGCTGCGACTTGCCACGCCATAGAGCTGCCACACAAGCTCTGCCGAGGTCATCTGAATGAATGTGGTTGGTGTACACATCGTCTTCACTCAAAAGTACAGAGGTACCCTTGATCAGTCGTTCACGGGGAGTGCCGTTAGGACGGTTGGGAGCATAGATGCCCGGAATTCGCAAAATACTGCTGCGAACGCCAGTTCGACCCAAAAAACGAATGGTGTTTTCGGCATCAACCCGGCGCACAGCTCTTGGGGTGTGCGGATGCACCGGCCTAGATTCTGAAACCCACTCGCCTTGGCAATCGCCATAGACGCCGCTGGTCGAACCGTAAACCAGGGCTTGAGGCAGTGTTCTCTTCTTGAGTGCCCGCACCAAATTCAAGGTGCGTGAATCTGTCGACCACTCGCCCACGCGGTCTGAGGGAGGAGGCGCCAAATGAAGTACCCGGGTCGCCCAACCCGACAAGCGCTGCAAAGAGCTTGCATCGTCCAAATTTCCCTGAACAGGGGTGATGCCTTGAGCCCTTAAGCCGGCGGCTTTTTCGGGACTGGAAGTTAAGGCCACCACCCTGGTTCGCCCCACCAACTGTTTGGCCGCACGCTGACCCACATCACCACAACCGATGATCAAGACGCGCTCTTTTCGAAAGCGGGAAGGCAAAGCGCCTAAAGGGGTTTGGTTTGAAGGCAAAATCGGGGTATTGCGAAATTAAGACCCCCCTAGGATAACGAAAACATGAGCTTCCAAATTACCGTCGAGCCCAGTGGCCGCACATTTAATGCAGACAGCAGCGAAACTTTGTTGGCCGCAGGCATTCGCCAGGGCATAGGACTGCCCTATGGCTGCAAGGATGGCGCCTGTGGTTCTTGCAAATGCAAAAAGATTTCTGGCACGGTGGTACATGGCAACCACCAAGCCAAAGCCTTGAGTGCTGAGGAAGAAGCGCAAGGCTTGATCTTGACCTGCTGCTCTACGGCACAAAGCGATTTGGTGCTGGAGTCACGTCAAGTGACACAGGCCGGTAGCTTCCCCATTAAAAAAATGCCTGTTCGCGTTGTGAGTTTGGAAAAGAAATCTCACGATGTGATGTCGGTCGTCATGCAACTCCCAGCAACCGATGTCATGCAGTTTCATGCGGGGCAATATGTCGAGTTTTTGCTCCGCGATGGTGCCCGCCGCAGCTACAGCATGGCCAACGCGCCTCACACCCTCGACGCCACTGCGCCCAAAGTGGAGTTGCACATTCGCCATATGCCGGGCGGCAAGTTCACCGATGTGGTCTTCAGTACCCTCAAAGAAAAAGACATCTTGCGCATTGAAGGTCCCTACGGCAGTTTCTATTTGCGCGAAGACTCCCAAGCACCTATCATTTTGCTGGCATCCGGTACGGGCTTTGCGCCTATCAAAGCCATCATTGAGCACATGCAACACAAAGGCATCACAAGGCCCGCCACCCTGTATTGGGGCGGTCGCCGCCCCGCCGATTTGTACATGAGCGAGTGGGTGGAAGCACAGGTCAAGGCCATGCCCAATCTCAGCTATGTGCCCGTCGTGTCCGACGCCCTGCCAGTAGATGCATGGACTGGCAGAACGGGTTTTGTCCATCAGGCCGTCTTGCAAGATCACCCCCAACTCAACAACTTTCAGGTGTATGCATGCGGCGCACCCATTGTGGTCGACTCTGCACGCGCAGACTATGTGGGCAAAGCTGGCTTGCCTGAGGAGGCTTTCTTTGCCGACTCTTTCACCACAGAAGCCGACAAGGCCAAGGAGTCCAACTGATGCGCACCCCCTTCCTGTTCTCACGTCGCGCTTGGCTCCATGCAGCCGTCGCCCTGTGGGCCTTTTCCAGCGCACACACCCTCCATGCTCAAGCCCTGGACAAGCCCATTCGCTTGGTGGTGCCCTATGCACCTGGTGGTCCCATCGATGTCACGGCCCGCGCCTTGGCCGAGCGAGTGAAAGACAGCTTGGGCGTAGTCATCATCGACAACAAGCCCGGCGCTGGCGGCAACTTGGGCGTCGACATTGTGGCCAAAGCACCTGCCGATGGTTACACCATTGGCATTGCAGCAGTGGCCACCCATGCCATCAACCCATGGCTTTTTAGCAAGATGCCATTCAATGTGGCCACAGATTTTGCACCCATCACCCAAATGGTTCGTGTGCCCAATGTGTTGGTCATGAACGCCGACACGGCGCAGCGCTTGAAAATCAACTCTGTCAGCGACTTGATTGCCTACGCCAAGGCCCATCCAGGCAAGCTCAATGTGGGCTCGGGTGGCAATGGCAGCGCAGGTCATTTGGCGGCAGAAATGTTCAAGCGCGATGCTGGCATTTATGCAGTGCACATTCCCTTCAACGGCGGCAATCCTGCACAGCTTGCTTTGCTGTCAGGCCAAGTCGATTTCAACTTTGACAACCTGGCCACAGCAGCACCCAACATCAAAGCGGGCAAGCTCAAAGCCTTGGCCGTGACCACCGCACAACGCGCCAGTGCTTTGCCAGACATTCCCGCCATGGCTGAAACACTCAAAGGTTTTGAAGTGGACACATGGTGGGGGCTGGTTGCACCTGCCAATACCCCACCTGCCATGCTCACTCGCCTGCATCAGGCCTTTTCTGCAGCACTGGCAGCACCCGAAACCAAAGCCCGTTTTGGCATGATGATGGCAGAGCCTGTCAGCAGCACGCCAGATCAGTTTGCAGCCTTCATGAAGCGCGAATTGGTGAAGTATGAGCCGGTGGTGAAAGCCAGTGGCGCGAAGGTCGACTGACCCTGTGTCATGGTTCAGCCCTGCTTTATTCGCCCAAGTAAGCTGCTCTGACTTTGGGATCGTTCAACAAGTCTCGGCCCGGCCCAGACATTGAAATGAGCCCCGATTCCATCACATAGCCTCGACTGGCCAAGGCCAAGGCGCGAGAGGCGTTTTGCTCCACCAGCAAAATGGTCACGCCCTGCGCAAAGACATCGCGCACCACTTCAAAAATTTTGTCCACCATGATGGGCGACAAACCCATAGAGGGCTCATCCAACAGCAGCACCTTGGGCCGACTCATGAGCGCGCGGCCCATGGCCAACATTTGTTGCTCACCACCCGACATGGTGCCGGCCAATTGGTCTTTGCGTTCCCGCAATCTGGGAAAGGTATGGAACACTTTTTCCATGTCGTCTTGAATGGCCGCCTTGTCATTGCGTATGTAGGCGCCCATGAGTAAATTTTCAGTGATGGACATCCGCGTAAACACACCACGTCCTTCAGGCACCATGGCCAAGCCCTGCTTCACCAAATCCCAAGGACCCTGACCCACAATGCTTTTGCCCAAATACTCAATGTCACCCGCATGAATTGGCAAGCTGCCAGTGATGGCTTTCATAGTGCTGGTTTTGCCCGCGCCATTGGAGCCAATGAGCGACACCAATTCACCTTCATGCACCTCAAAATCAATGCCCTTGACAGCCTGGATGCCGCCGTAGGCCACTTGCAAGCCTTTGACTTTCAAGAATGTGGCCGCCATGTCAATGTCCTCCAGTGCCCAAATAGGCTTCAATCACTTTTCCATTTTTCTGGACATCTGCCGGTGTTCCTTCGGCAATTTGTTTGCCATAGTCGAGCACGGTGACGCGATCGCACAAACCCATGACTAGCTTTACATCGTGCTCAATGAGCAAGATGGTGCGGTTGTCTTTGCGGATCTGATCGATGAGTTCGCGCAATTGAATTTTTTCGGTGGCATTCATGCCCGCTGCAGGTTCGTCCAGCGCAATGAGTTGGGGGTCGGTGGCCAAAGCGCGTGCAATTTCGAGTCGGCGCTGATCGCCGTAAGACAAGGTTCGCGCTCGATAGTCGGCATACTTTCCAATGCCCACATAGTCCAGCAATTCTTGAGCGCGCTGCGCAATCTCGTCTTCTTCTTGCTTGAATTTGGAGGTTCTAAAGATGGCCCCCAAAAGGCCCGATGAGGTTCGCACATGTCGGCCCACCATGACATTTTCAAGCGCAGTCATTTCAGCAAACAAGCGAATATTTTGGAAGGTTCGCGCAATGCCGGCTTTGGCCACTTCGTGCACAGCCGTGGGCTGGTAAGGTTTGCCTGCCAATTCGAAACTGCCGCTGTCGGGTGTGTAGAGGCCTGTGATCACATTGAAGAAGGTGGTTTTGCCCGCGCCGTTGGGCCCGATGAGGCCATAGACTTGGCCACGCTCAATGGTCATGCCCACATCCGACAAGGCTTGCAAGCCGCCAAAGCGCTTAGAAATACCAGCGACTTTCAAAACGGGAACGCTGCTTTGATGTTGAGTATCCATGTCAGGTCCCCTCTTTGGCTTGAAGGGACTTGCCATGCTCATGCGATGGCCACAAACCCCGAGGACGCATCAACATGATGACAATCATGGCCAATGCAATCAGCAGTTGGCGCAGAATAGCGGCGTCAATACGGCCATCGGTCATGGACTGCAAGGGACCCGCCACATAACGCAAAATTTCTGGCAAGGCCGATAAGAGCACTGCCCCCAAAACAACGCCTGGCAAGTGTCCCAAGCCACCCAGCACCACCATGGCCACAATCATGACCGACTCCATCAGGCTGAACGACTCTGGCGAAATAAAGCCTTGGAAGCCCGCAAACATGGCGCCGGAAATACCGCCAAACGTAGCACCCATGCCAAACGCAATGAGTTTCAAGTTGCGCGTGTTCAAGCCCATGGCTTTGGCAGCAATTTCATCTTCGCGAATGGCCATCCATGCGCGGCCAATGCGTGAAACTTCGAGACGGTGAGAGATCAACACGGTGACCAGTACCAAAGACAAAAAGAGGTAGTAGTAGAGGCTGACAGAGGCAATTTCAAAACCGAAAACTTCGAGTTTTTTTCCTAAATTGATGCCAAAGAAATGAATCGGATCAATTTGGTTCAGCCCTTTGGGCCCGTTGGTGATGTTGACGGGTTGATCCAAGTTGTTCAAAAACACACGAATGATTTCGCCAAAACCCAAAGTGACAATGGCCAAGTAGTCGCCGCGCAATTTCAAAGTGGGCGCTCCGAGCAGCATGCCAAACAAGCCCGCCAAGGCGGCAGCCAAAGGCACAATGACCCACAAAGGCATGTGCAACCCACCAGGAAACATGGCAGCTATGGCTGGGAAAGTTTCAAACAAATGCGGCGACGCTAGAAGGCCATACATGTAGGCCCCCACAGCGAAGAAGGCAACATATCCCAAATCGAGCAAGCCCGCATAGCCAACCACGATGTTCAGGCCAATGGCCAATAAAACATAAAGCAAAGCCATGTCTGCAATGCGCACCCAAGCGTTGCCAAACTGCTGCAATACCAAAGGCAAGACAAGCAACGCAATACCGATGGCCAATGTTTTGTGATTTTTAGAATCGATCATCATGACGCCTCCAGAGTGGTCAAGCTCGATCGGCAACACGCTCGCCCATCAGGCCTGAAGGCCGCAGGGTGAGGACAATGATGAGCACAATGAAAGCAAAAATATCGGCATAGTGACTGCCCAAAACGCCGCCTGTGAGGATCCCGATATAGCCCGAGCCAATGGACTCAATGAGGCCCAGCAAAATGCCGCCCACAACCGCACCCGTTAAGTTGCCAATGCCGCCAAACACAGCCGCTGTAAACGCTTTCAAGCCAGGCAAGAAACCCATGCTGTGGTGAACTGTGCCGTAGTTGGAGGCAAACATGACGCCAGCAATGGCAGCCAAGATGGCGCCAATGATGAAGGTGGCCGAGATGACCATGTCGGGCTTGACGCCCATCAATGCGGCAACACGAGGATTCTCGGAGGTGGCCCGCATCGCACGACCCAACTTGGTGGCATTGACCAACCACATCAAGGCCGCCAAGGAAACAGCCGTAACGCCCAAAATCATGATTTGCGTGCTGGAAATCACGGCACCCCCTACCTGGATAGGCGTTGTCGACAGCAAGGTTGGAAATGGCTTGTAGTTGGGCTTCCAGATGATCATGGCCAAGGTTTGCAACAAGATGCTCACGCCAATGGCGGTGATGAGGGGCGCCAACTTCGGACTGTTGCGGAGCGGTCTGTAAGCAATTTTTTCAATTGCAAAATTGAGTGACGCAGCCACAGCACTGGCAATGACCAAGGAGATGAGCAGCATCAACCAACCAGGCAACCCCGGTGTGGCGTCTTGCATGAGCGCAATGATGGACCAGCTGGTGAGCGCGGCCACCATGAGCACCTCGCCATGGGCAAAGTTGATCAAATTGATGATGCCGTAGACCATGGTGTAACCCAAGGCGATCAAGGCATACATGCTGCCTTGAACCAAGCCGTTGATCACTTGCTGAAGAAAGACATCCATACCAATCTCCTATTTGTTGGGTGCTTTTGCTTGATTCAATGCACGCAAGCTTGCCATTTTTTCTGCAATTTTCAGCTCTAAACCTCGATCGACAGGTCGGTAAAAACCGGGTGCAGGCATGCCTTCTGGCAAATAATTTTCGCCCGCAGCAAAGCCGCCTTCCTCGTCATGGGCATAGCGATAGTCTTTGCCGTAATCCAAGCTCTTCATGAGTTGCGTCGGTGCATTGCGCAAGTGCATGGGCACAGGACGTGTGCCCTCTTTCTTGATCAATGCTTTGGCTTCTTTGAAAGCTTTGTAGACCGCATTTGATTTGGCGGCGACAGCCAAATAAATGACGCATTCTGCCAAAGCCAACTCGCCTTCCGGACTTCCCAAACGCTCATACACGTCAGCCGCATCCAGCGCCAAGCGAAGCGCACGAGGATCGGCCAGACCAATGTCTTCTGCGGCCATTCGAATAAGGCGTCTGGCCATGTACCGAGGGTCTGCGCCACCGTCCAACATGCGTGTGAACCAGTACAAAGCGGCATCTGGGTCTGAGCCCCTCACCGACTTGTGCAACGCGCTGATGGTGTCATAGAACTGCTCGCCGCCTTTGTCGTAGCGACGCATGCGCTCACCCAACACCTTCAACAACCAAACGTCTGATATCTCTGCCAGCTTTTCGCGTTGGGCTGCAACCGACAAGGTTTCGAGTGTATTGAGCAAACGCCTGGCATCGCCATCTGCATAAGCAATGAGCCGCTGCTCTGCTTCGGCTTCCAAGGGCGGAATGGCGCCGATGGCATGCGCGCGCTGCACAATTTTTTTCAAATCTTCCTCATTGAGCGCTTGCAGAACATACACAGCAGCTCTAGACAGCAAGGCAGAGTTGACCTCAAATGAGGGGTTCTCTGTGGTGGCGCCGATGAAAGTGAACAAGCCACTTTCGACGTGCGGCAAAAATGCGTCCTGTTGGCTTTTGTTGAAACGGTGAACCTCATCGACAAACACAATGGTTCTTTGGGGCTGTAAACCATTCAAAGCCGCTTGCGCTTGTTCAACCGCTTCTCGTATGTCTTTGACGCCGCCCAGCACCGCACTGATGCTGATGAATTGGGCGTCGAAAGCATCGGCCATGAGCCTTGCAATCGTTGTTTTGCCAACCCCTGGTGGGCCCCACAAAATACAACTGTGCGGTTGTCCCGACTCAAACGCCAACCGAAGTGCCAAGCCCTCACCAATGAGGTGTTGCTGGCCAATGACTTCACCCAAGTTCCGGGGACGTAAGCGCTCTGCCAAGGGCTGTTGCAAATGAACACTGGCGTTCACGGCCGAATCACCTGCGCACCTGCCGGCACTTTGAATTGAAAGGTATCCGAAGTTAACTTCACATTGACTTCAAAATTCTGAAAATTCAAGCGAGAAGTTTGTCCCAAGCCATCAACAATTTCCAAGGCCGACAAAACAGGTACGTTCTGATTGACCGCATTGGTGGTTGTGAGTCCGACGCGAATCCATTGAACAGCGCCATCCGATTGTTTGGGCGTTGCCCGAACCCAATGCAAGCCTTCGGCGTCAGGGTCTGCCTTCAAATTGAACTCTGCCTGCAGGGCTTTCAAATCGCCCGATGAAGCAATCAATGCCGCGGGGGTTTGCCCCAGCATTTGGCTTTGTTTGCGCACAGTGACTTGGTTCAAATCGGCGTCGTAAAGCCACAGCGATTGGCCATCTGCCACCATGGTTTGCACAAAGGGTTTTTGATAAGCAAAACGAAACTGCTGCGGCTTTTGAAACTCGAAGGTGCCAGACGAAGTTTTTCGCCGCGGGGTTTGATCGGCTTTGGCGGGGGAACTCACCACCTGTGTGAATTGCGCACGGCCGCTGTTGGTAAGCAGTAAAAACTGTCGCAAGGACTCTACGGCATCGGCATTGGATTGTGCGAATGCGAGAGACGCATGCCCAAGCCATGCAACAAAGATACAAAGAATTTGAAACTTGAGTTTCATGTTGCAGATGCAAAGAATGACAGGTTTATTCGGTGCGCGCAGGCACCAAAATTTCACGTTGGCCACTGCTGCTCATGGAACTGACTAGGCCCGCTTTTTCCATCTCTTCAACCAGACGTGCAGCGCGGTTGTAGCCAATTTTCAAGTGGCGCTGAACCAAAGAAATGCTGGCTTTGCGATTTTTCAAAACCACCTCAACGGCTTGGTCGTACATGGGATCTTTTTCTGCATCGCCGCTGTCGCCATACCCGGTGTCTTCGCCATCGATGGTGCCACCTTCGAGCACGCCCTCAATGTAGTCTGGCTCACCTTGTGTTTTCAAATAACTCACCACACGGTGAACTTCTTCGTCGCTCACGAACGCGCCGTGCACTCGAATAGGAAAACCAGTTCCGGAAGGCATGTAAAGCATGTCGCCCATGCCTAGCAATGCTTCTGCGCCCATCTGGTCCAGAATGGTTCGGCTGTCAATTTTGCTAGAGACTTGGAAAGCAATTCGCGTCGGAATGTTGGCTTTGATCAATCCAGTAATCACATCCACGCTAGGACGTTGTGTGGCCAAGATCAAGTGAATGCCAGCAGCACGGGCTTTTTGGGCCAAGCGCGCAATGAGCTCTTCAATTTTCTTACCCACCACCATCATCAAGTCGGCCAACTCGTCAATCACCACCACAATGTGCGGCAAACGCTTGAGCGGCTCGGGGTCGTCGGGGGTGAGGCTAAAGGGATTCAAAATAAATTCTTCGCGCTCAGTGGCTTCGTCAATTTTGGTGTTGTAACCCGCCAAATTGCGCACACCCATTTTGCTCATCAACTTGTAGCGGCGCTCCATTTCACCCACACACCAATTGAGGCCGTGCGCGGCTTGTCGCATGTCGGTGACCACCGGTGCCAGCAAGTGTGGAATACCTTCATAAACCGACATCTCTAGCATCTTGGGATCGATCATGAGCAAGCGAACGTCTCGTGCTTCGGCTTTGTAAAGCAAGGACAAAATCATGGCATTGATACCCACTGACTTACCAGAGCCCGTGGTACCCGCCACCAACACGTGAGGCATCTTGGCCAAATCAGCCACCACCGGGTTGCCCACAATGTCTTTGCCCAAACCCATGGTGAGCATCGACTTGGCTTCGTTGTAGACCTGCGACCCCAAAATTTCGCTCAGCTTGATGGATTGGCGTTTGGCATTGGGCAATTCCAAAGCCATGTAGTTTTTACCCGGAATGGTCTCGACCACGCGGATAGAAATTAGGCTGAGAGAGCGTGCCAAGTCTTTGGCCAAATTGACCACTTGCGAACCCTTCACACCGGTGGCAGGCTCAATCTCGTAGCGGGTAATGACTGGGCCGGGTGCAGCGGCCACCACGCGCACTTCAACGCCAAAATCTTTCAGGCGTTTTTCAATCATGCGGCTGGTCATCTCCAGTGTTTCTGGCGCCACGCCCTCTTGACGTTGCGTGAGGCTGTCAAGCAAATCGACTTGTGGCAATTTGCTGTCTGGCAATTCATTGAACAAGGGTTTTTGACGTTCTTTCACCACACGCTCACTTCGCGGCACGGCTGTCACAGTAGGTTCAATGACCATCGGTGCAACAGGCTCCGCAAATACGGGTGCAGCCACGCCTGCTGCTGCAAACAAAGGCTTCTCTTCGAATTCATTTTCGAATGGATGCAGTTGCGGCTCAACCGGCAATTTAGATTGGAGTTGTTCACGCTCGCGCTGGGCTTGTTGGCCCATGGCCAAGTCTTCTTCCATCTCGCGCTTGACTTGACGCGATTGCATCAAGCCATCGATCTTGGCGCCCAATGATTCACACACTTGTCCCCAAGAGAAACCAAACGCCCAACCCATGCCCAAGGCAATGCACACAATTTCAATCAGGCTTGAACCATTGAAACCCAACCACTTCAAGGAAAAATGCCCCACGGCATACCCTAGCGCACCACCACTGGTGCCGGGCAACATGGCGTCCCAGCGTGTGAGACGCGCCCATTCAAGGGCACTGCTTGAAGACATGAGTACCAACAAGCCCACCCAAAAAATCAAGCGAGTTTTCCAATTGGACTCTGTTTCTTGGTACGAAGTACTTTGGGCGGACTCATCTGTACGCAACCAATTGGCCCATGCATTGAGCCAAAAACGCCCCAAAATGGCCACCAACCACCACGCAGAGTAGCCAAAGCAAAAGTACATGCCATCGGCCAACCAGGCACCCACCAGCCCCATCCAATTGCGCACAGGGCCCCCCAAGCCTGAACCCGACCAAGAGGGGTCTTTGGGGTTGTAGCTGAACATGGACAAGACCAACAGCAACAAGGCAGCCGCCCCCAAGAAAAGAACAATTTCCTGAGTGAAGCGCATCAAGCCAATGCCCCCGTTTAACTCCCCTTGGGAGTCTGCTTCGGGGCTACCGCTTGGGTTGGTGAGGGTGCGAAGTGAGTAAGTCATGATTTAAGCCTCAAGCTTACCCGATAGACCTCCCCAAACAGACGATTCACAAGCTTCTTACAATGGCGATTTAGCGTTTTCCCGAATTCAGCAGGTTTTCACAATATGTCCACACCCGTTCCCACCCAACATGCCCAAGTTTTAATCCTCGGCTCAGGCCCTGCCGGCTACACCGCCGCCGTGTATGCAGCCCGCGCCAACTTGAAACCTTTGCTGATTACCGGCATTGCCCAAGGCGGCCAGCTCATGACCACCACGGAAGTGGACAACTGGCCAGCCGACGTCCACGGCGTGCAAGGACCCGAACTGATGCAACGCTTTTTGGAGCATGCTGAACGCTTCAATACCCAAATTGTGTTTGACCACATCAACAAAGTCGACTTCAGCAAGCGCCCCTTCACCTTGACTGGCGACAGCGGTGTTTACACCTGCGATTCGCTCATCATTGCCACCGGCGCCTCAGCCAAATACCTGGGCATCGACTCCGAGACGGCCTTCATGGGACGCGGCGTGTCGGGTTGTGCAACTTGCGATGGCTTCTTTTACAAGGAGCAGGTTTGCTGCGTGGTGGGCGGCGGTAATACGGCGGTGGAAGAGGCTTTGTACTTGTCCAACATTGCAAGTAAGGTCTACCTCATTCACCGGCGCGACAAGTTCAAGGCCGAGCCGATCTTGGTCGATAAGTTGATGGACAAAGTGGCCGCAGGCAAGATTGTTTTGCAAACCTTCCAAACCTTGGAAGAGGTGCTGGGGGACGAGACCGGCGTCACAGGCGTGCGTTTGAAGTCCACCAAAGATGGCTCCTTGCAAGATTTGGAACTCAAAGGCTGCTTCATTGCCATTGGCCATGCCCCCAATACTGAAATTTTCCAGGGCCAACTCAACATGGACAACGGCTACATCGTGACCCAAAGCGGCCTCAAGGGCTTTGCCACCATGACCAGCGTGCCGGGTGTGTTTGCCGCTGGCGATGTGCAAGATCACGTATACAGACAGGCCATCACCAGTGCCGGAACCGGCTGCATGGCGGCCTTGGATGCCCAGCGCTTTTTGGAACAAGAAGGCGCTTAAACCGTCTTTTTTGCCATTTTGGACTTGGCCAGCCCCCAAAAAGCTGGCTATAATCCAAGGCTTTGCTGAGTACTCCCTCTGTGGGACTCTTCAAAATGGGTTACCGCCACCCTTCTGGCGAGGTGAGGCTGGAGCGCCTTAAGCTTGACAAGCAGTCTGTTGATTGCACCCTTCAAGCTCATCAGGCACCAGCTGTTTAAAAAGTATCGGAGTGTCCACATGGCACGCGTCTGCGACGTAACGGGCAAAGGCCCCATCGTCGGAAACAATGTTTCCCACGCCAACAACAAAACCAAGCGCCGGTTCCTGCCGAACCTGCAATATCGCCGTTTCTGGGTAGAGAGCGAAAACCGTTGGGTGCGCCTGCGCGTTTCCAGCGCCGCTTTGCGCCTGATCGACAAAAATGGCATTGATGCCGTTCTCGCAGACCTGCGTGAACGCGGTCAAGCCTAAACCCTAACAGGAGCACCATCATGGCAAGCAAAGGCGGACGCGAAAAAATCAAGCTGGAATCTACAGCTGGTACTGGTCACTTCTACACGACCAGCAAGAACAAGAAAACAATGCCCGAGAAAATGTCGATCATGAAGTTCGACCCAAAAGCTCGCAAGCACGTTGAGTACAAGGAAATCAAACTGAAGTAATTCAGCTTGAC
>JACCDU010615862.1_pt1 | contig 24978 bp, 16 predicted proteins | sample 7446081 | NCBI WGS metagenome assembly JACCDU01 (sample SAMN15323447, study PRJNA562643) | freshwater metagenome | isolation source: river surface water | place: USA:Blue River Watershed | collected 2017-08-17
ATGCGGCAAAAGATCCTGTGCCATTAGAAGGGGAGAAAAAAGACATGCCAGTCATTCAAACACTTCCAGTAACTGAAGCAACACCTATTTTTAGGAATTTCTACTTCAACCATGTGTATTGTAATGGCGCCGAAAAAGCGGTTTTTGTAAGAGGAATTCCTGAAATGAATATCAGTAATTTGGTATTAAGCGACATGGTTTTTGCAACGAAAAAGGGCATCGAAATTACCGAGGGTTCAAATATTGAGTTTAATTATATTAAGCTTGTAACCCAGCAAGCGAGTCCGCTAGTATATATTCAAAATAGTAGTAAGCTTACTTTTAATAATTTTTCTATTGAGCCAAATATTCCGTTGGTGTTTAGCATTAATGGTGACCGTACTCATTCAATTCATACTAAAGGACTAAATTGGAATAATGCGATTAAAAAAGATGAATTCTTATTTGGCGCAAAAACAAATAGTATCTCGTATCAACAATAAAACTGTCACCCAATGAAAAAGTTTTCAATACTTTGTATCGTTCTTTTTGCAAATAGCTATTTAGCCTTTGCGCAAACTGAATCTATGGCAGCTAAGGTGGCAGCAACTGCTATGGCCAAGTTGTGGAAAGAGCCTATTGGCGCCGATACGGCAAAGCCAACCAAGTGGACCTATGATCAGGGTGTTGTTTTACTAGGTATCGAACGTTTGTGGATACAAACCGCCAACCCAGTTTATTTTTCCTACATGCAAAAAAGCATGGATTATTTTGTATCTGAAAACGGTGATATTAAATTTTATAAAGCGGAGGATTATAACATTGATAATATCTTATGTGGTAGAATTTTATTAACCTTATACAATGTAACAGGCCAGGTTAAATATTATAAAGCAGCCAGCTTATTAAGAGCTCAATTAAAAGGGCAGCCACGTACAAAAGAGGGTGGCTTTTGGCATAAAAAAGTATATCCCTATCAAATGTGGCTTGATGGGCTTTATATGGGTCAGCCTTTTTATACCGCATATGCTAAGCAGTTTAATGAACCTGAAGCTTTTGATGACATAGCCAATCAATTTATTTGGATGGAAGCACATGCAAGAGATGCTAAAACCGGACTTCTATACCACGGTTGGGATGAAAGTAAAGTACAAAAATGGGCAAATCCTGTAACCGGTTGTTCACCTCATTTTTGGGGAAGGGCCATGGGATGGTATGAAATGGCCCTTGTTGATGTGCTAGAAAATTTCCCTGCTACACATCCCAAAAGAGCAGATCTAATCGCTATTTTAAAACGCCTGGTTGATGCCATTAAAAAAGTGCAAGATCCTGCAACAGGGCTTTGGTACGACATTTTAAATTTACCCAATGAAAAGGCAAATTATTTGGAAGCCTCTGCCAGTGCTATGTTTGTTTGTGCAACGGCTAAAGCGGTGCGTTTAGGTTTTTTACCAGCAAGTTATTTAGCAGTTTCTAAAAAAGGATATGATGGTATTTTAAAAAGGTTTATTGCAACAGACGAAAAAGGCTTCACCAATTTAGAGGGAACCGTTAGTGTGAGCGGGCTTGGAGGCAAGCCATATAGAGATGGCAGCTTTGCGTATTACATGTCTGAAAAAGTAATTGTAAATGATCCTAAAGGGGTGGGTGCTTTTATACAAGCGGCCAATGAAATGGAGTGGCATGCCACAGCAAAAACGGGCAAGAGACAACTTTTTTTATTAGATGATTATTACAATGCCGAAAAGAAAAAAGATATCAAAGGGGTAGAATACGCATACCATTACAAGTGGCCTGAAATGTACAACAATGGTTTTTCTTTTTTAGGAAATGTAATTACTTCTAATGGGCTCCGCATAGGCACACTATCTGAAGCGCCAACAGCGAACAATTTAAAAAATGCTGCTATTTACATGATTGTAGATGCAGACAACGTAGCAGACAATCCTACGCCCAATTTTATGAATGATAAGGATGCGCAGGAAATTTACAATTGGGTAAAAGCAGGTGGTGTACTCGTTTTATTTCACAATGACAAACCCAATGCCGATTTTACTGCTATCAATAAGTTATCTGATTTATTTGGTATTCATTTTAATGAGGATAGCCATAATAAAGTAGTGGGAACAGATTATGTGGGTGGAAAAATTGATGTACCTGCGGGGCATCAAATCCTTAAAAATGTTCAAACCATTTATCAGAAAGAAGTTTGTTCCATCACAGTTAAAGCCCCTGCTAAATCGGTTCTAACAAAAGGAAATTTGGTTGTTTTTGCAACAGCCAAAATTGGCAAGGGAACTGTTTTTGCAACCGGTGATCCTTGGCTTTATAACGAATATACCGATGGAAGAAAACTTCCTGTTATGTATCAAAATGCGGAGGCTGCTAAGGATTTAGTAAAATGGTTGACATCTCAAATTCCAGTAAAAAAATAATACATTGAAAAAAACGGGCTTATATTTTCTTGCTTTTATAGTTGCTGTTGTTGTACAATTCAATGGAGCAGCACTGTATGCGCAAGCTAAAAATAAGCCAATGATTGTGGTAGATCAGCGCGGTGGCGCAGATTTTGTTTCCATACAAGACGCCTTAAATAGTTTACCAGATGCTGCGAGTGCGCCACGAATCATTTATATTAAAGCAGGCGTCTATAAAGAGAAATTATTTGTAGAAAAAAACTTAGTAAGTTTAGTAGGGGAGGATAAAAACACAACCATCCTAACTATTTCACTGGCCAGAGATATTTGGCGCTGCGAAAACGACGATGATTGGGGTGTTGCTACCATCAATTTAAAATCCAATGATATTGTACTGGAAAATTTAACCATTACCAATACCTATGGTTTTGAAAATCAACATAATCCGGAGCCCGCACATATCAATTGCCTTAAAGACACGTTAAAACCATTAAAAGAAGTTAGAAATAATGGGCATCAAATGGCACTTCGTAGTTTTACAACCACACGTTTGGCTGCTAAAAACTGCATTTTTAGAGCCTATGGTGGAGATACCGTGAGTCCATGGAATACCGAAGATGGTTTCTTTTATTTCAAAGATTGTATCATGGAAGGTGGGGTGGATTTTTATTGTCCAAGGGGTTGGGCCTGGGCTCAAAATTGCACTTTTATTGCGCATGGAAATACTGCAGCAATTTGGCATGATGGCTCTAAATATGAAGATTCAAAAACAGTACTTGTGAATTGTGTGTTTGCCGGAGATCCTGGGTTTAAATTGGGCCGGTACCATAGGGACGCACAGTTTTATATTATGAATGGAAGGTTTGCAAAAGAAATGGCCGATGCGCCTATTTATTTGAATCCATCAAATCCTCAAAACGAAATTAAGTGGGGACACCGCGTTTATTTTTACAATGCAGTTAAAGAAGGTCCTTCATTTTCATGGCTTGCAAATAATTTGTCTACAGCAAAAGGGAATTTGAAGCCAGAAGATATCACCCTTTCTTGGTTGTTTGGTGGCAAATGGATGCCAGATACAACGCATGTGAATACAAAGATTTCATTGCAAAATGGAGGCGTCGATTCGGTTGCAGAAAATATGCTTTTGTACCAGCGTGCTAATGGAGGTTGGCCAAAGGCGGTTAATGACATTAAAGTTGATTATAAAAAATCACTTACGCCCCAAGAGCGAAAAGCGGTTATAGCTGATTCACTTAGGAACGATCCAACAATAGATAACAGCGCAACGACAAAAGAAATTAAATACCTCGTAACGGCCTATAAAAAAACAAAAAATAGTAAATATTTAAAAGCTGCCGAAAAAGGAATAGCCTACTTATTAAAGGCGCAATATCCTACAGGCGGCTGGCCACAATACTATCCAGATTTTTCATCTTACCGTGGTCAAATCACATACAATGACGACGCCATGGTAAATGTGTTAAACATCATGCAGGACATTACTGAAGGTGCAAAAAACTTTGACGTGGTACAGCCATTGTTTATTCAAAAAGCAAAGGATGCTATTGAATATGGTATAGGTTGCATTTTAAGAACACAAATAAAAGTGGATGGTACATTAACGGCATGGTGTGCGCAGTATAACAGAAATACATTGCAACCAGAAATGGCAAGAAAATTTGAATTGGCGTCTATCAGTGGACAGGAGTCGGTGGGTATTCTTAAATTTTTGATGCGTCAAAAAAATCCTTCATCAGAAATTATAGCAGCAGTTGAGGCAGGTGTCAACTGGTTGGAGTCTGTAAAAATAAAAGGCTTTAAATATGTTGATGTAGACGCGCCAAATGAACCGAATGGGAAAGATAGGGTGATATTACCTGATACAAATAGTACCATTTGGGCTAGGTTTTATGAAATAGGAAGTAACCGTCCGTTTTTTAGTGGACGTGATAGTGATAAAAAATATGATTTACGCCAAATTGAAGTGGAGCGCCGCACAGGATATGGTTGGTATGGAACCTGGCCAGCAACATTACTACTCGTTGATTATCCAAAATGGCTTCAAAAAATAAACAAGACTAATTGATACATGATGTTGAATAAAAAAACATACGCGACCATAACTACAGAAAATGTAGATGCTCTGTTTGCGCTACCAGAAAAGGTACTGCAGTTTGGTACTGGAGTACTATTACGTGGCTTACCTGATTATTTTATTGATAAAGCCAATAAGCTAGGTTTATTTAATGGTAGGATTGTAGTTGTAAAATCTACAGATCAAGGAGATACAGATGCTTATGCAGCGCAAGATGGTTTATATACCTTAATTGAAAAAGGAATTGAAAATGGTTTACCCATAGAGCGCACAACTATTAATGCGTCTATTAGTAGAGTTGTATCTGCAAAAACAGAGTGGCAGGCTGTGCTTGATTGTGCTGCCAATCCTGACATTCAAATTATTATTTCTAATACAACAGAGGTAGGTATTACGCTTGTTGCTTCCGATGTGGCTTCTTTATATCCGGAATCATTTCCAGGTAAACTCCTGCATTTTTTAATGGAGCGTTACCGTGTTTTTAATGGCTCAATGGAATCTGGATTGGTTGTTATTCCAACCGAACTTATCAGTGACAATGGAATCAAGCTCAAAGAAATTGTAATTGAATTAGCGCAATTAAAAGGTTTGGATGATGCATTTATTAATTGGGTAAATACCGCTAATGATTTTTGTAGTTCTTTAGTAGATTGTATTGTGCCTGGTAAATTACCCACGAGTGAGCAAACCCAATTTGAACAAAAAGTAGGCTACCATGATAGTCTAGCAATTATGTCGGAACCCTACCGCTTATGGGCTATCGAAACGGCAAGTGAAAAAACAGCATCTATTTTATCATTTGCAGCAGCTGATACAAGGGTTATTTTGGCGCCAAGTATTAATAAGTACAAAGAAATAAAATTACGCTTACTCAATGCTACCCATTCACTTTGTTGTGGGGTAGCCATTTTAAGTGAATTTTTAACAGTGCGAGATGCCTTAAACGATAAGACTTTTAAGGATTTTTTATCTTCTATGTTATTAGACGAAATTGTTCCGCTCGTAGCAGATGGCGACATTACAATGGAAGAAGCGCGCAGTTTTGCACTGCAGGTGATTGACCGTTTTTCAAATCAAAGTATTGAGCACTTGTGGGTAAATATAGCTGTGCAATACACTGCTAAAATGCACATGCGCGTTGTGCCTTTGGTAGATAAATATGTGAAGCGTCATGGCAAAGCGCCAACGCTAATTTCTTTTGGCTTTGCTGCCTACTTGTTGTTTATGAAATCTAAAAATGACTCCGAAGCTATCGGCGCATATACTTCTAAAACTACAATGGTAGCATCTGAAATTTTTAACAAGCAAGTATTTGATTGTATAGATAAAATGGACGCTAGTTCTATTAAAAACGTACTAGTTTCTTTGTTGAATAAATAAGCATATGACAAAACAGAATTATAAGGTAATTAAGGTTCATCCAAGCGATAATGTAATTGTTGCCCTAGAAGATATTCCAGCAGGCGCGGGTATTACCTATGAAAATGAAACCTATCAGATAGTAGATGATATAGCTGCAAAACATAAATTTTACCAGTATGATATGCAGCCTGGGGATGCTGTTACTATGTATGGTGTTCTTGTAGGAAAAGTTCAAATACCTGTTACTGCTGGTATGCGCATGACCACTACTAATTTACATCACGCCGCAGAACCCTACTCATTTAGGCCCTATAATTACACATGGACGCCGCCTAATGTTGATGCGTATAAAAACAAAACATTTTTAGGCTATCACCGTTCTGATGGAACAGTGGGTACTGCTAATTATTGGTTATTTATTCCTACTGTATTTTGTGAAAACAGAAATTTAGACGTTATACGTGAAGCGCTTCATAACGAGCTTGGCTATGCGGTAACGCACAAGTATAAATCATTTACAAAACAGTTGTTGGCGGCTTATGAAGCATGTGAGCCGCTACAAAATTTTAATGCAAGCGAACTAATAGCAACTCAAAAAGAAGCGCGTGTTTTTAAAAATATTGACGGCGTAAAATTTCTAAATCACCAAGGTGGGTGTGGTGGTACAAGGGGTGATGCAGCTATCTTAAGTAAACTACTTGCTGCTTATGCCGATCATCCAAATGTGGCAGGTATCACTGTATTAAGTTTGGGATGTCAAAATTTGCAATTGCAAGATTTAGAAAAAGATATTCAGCTGCGTAATCCAAAATTTGATAAGCCACTTTATATTTTTGAACAACAAAATGCTGGAACTGAAGAAGATTTAATATATGGTGCTATCAAAAAAACTTTTGAAGGGTTAATTGAGGCAAATAAAATACAAAGAAAACCAGCAGGGCTTGATAAATTAACTGTTGGCGTAAAGTGTGGCGGTAGTGATGGGTTTAGTGGCATCTCTGCAAACCCTGCCGTTGGATATTGTAGTGATTTACTCGTGGCACTTGGAGCCAAAGTATTGTTGGCAGAGTTTCCAGAATTATGTGGGGTAGAACAGGAATTAATTGACCGCACCGTAAATCCAGATGCTGCACACAAGTTTATTCAACTCATGGGCGCCTATAGTGCAGCTGCCATTGCTGCTGGGTCTGGGTTTCATATGAATCCTTCTCCAGGAAATATTAAAGATGGACTAATAACAGACGCTATTAAATCTGCGGGTGCGGCAAAAAAAGGGGGATCATCTCCGGTGGTTGATGTGCTTGATTATACAGAGCCAGCCACCAAACCAGGACTTAATTTAGTGTGCACGCCTGGTAATGATGTAGAAGCTACAACAGGAAAAGCAGCAAGTGGCGCAACACTTATTTTATTTACGACTGGTCTTGGTACGCCAACAGGTAACCCTGTTTGCCCTACCATCAAAGTATCTACCAATGCCGCCTTAACAAAGCGCATGAATGACATTATAGATATTGATACCAGCCCAATCATTGCTGGAGAAAAAACAATTCCAGAAATGGGGGAAATGATTTTAGATTATTGTATAAAAGCAGCTAGTGGTGAAATTATACCAAAGGCAGTATTGTTAAACCAAGACGATTTTATTCCATGGAAACGTGGAGTGAGTTTATAATTTAAATTAGAAAGAGATGGGTAAGTTATTTATGGGCGAAGACTTCTTGTTGCAAACAAAAACAGCGGAGTTATTATATAATGAGTATGCTAAACAAATGCCAATTATCGATTACCATTGTCATTTGTCACCACAGCAAATTGCTGAAGACATTAAGTTTGAGAATTTAACCCAGGCTTGGTTATACGGCGATCATTACAAGTGGAGAGCTATGCGCACAAGTGGTGTTGATGAATCTTATTGTACGGGTAATAAATCCGATTATGAAAAATTTGAAAAATGGGCAGCTACGGTGCCATATACCATGCGTAATCCGCTGTATCATTGGACGCATTTAGAGTTAAAAAGATATTTTGACATCCATGAAATTCTAGATCCAAGTTCTGCAAAATCTATTTATGACAATGCAAGTGCGCAAATTCAAACAGATGCATTTAGTATCAAAAACTTGATCCGTAAAATGAATGTGAAAGTCATTTGTACCACAGATGATCCTATCGATTCATTAGAATACCATAAAACGCTTGCAGAGAGTGATTTTGAGGTAAAAATCAAGCCCGCATTTAGGCCAGATAAAGCCATGGAAGTTGCTAGCGCCGCTAACTTTGTTGCTTATGTGAAAAAATTAGAGGCGATAACAAATTTGTCTGTTGCTTCATTTGAAGATTATTTATTTGCACTTCAAAACAGGCATGACTTTTTTGCTTCAATGGGTTGTTCGGTGAGTGATCATGGACTAGAAGAAATTTATGTAGAAGATTTTACGGGTCAGGAAATTGAAACCATATTTTCAAAAGTGTATGGCGGCAAAGAGTTAAACTTATTAGAGCAGCGAAAGTTTAAAAGCTGCATGTTGCTTCATTTTGCAGAATGGGATTGGGAAAAAGGATGGGTACAACAATATCATTTAGGGGCACTGCGTAACAACAATTCACGTATGCTTTCTAAACTCGGTCCGGATACAGGATGGGATAGTATTGGTGATTTTTCGCAAGCAGCAGCACTTTCTAAATTTTTAAATAAGTTAGATAGTGAAGATAAGTTGGCAAAAACCATCATCTATAATTTAAATCCAGCCGACAATGAACTGATGGCTTCTATGATTGGTAATTTTAATGACGGATCTGTGGCAGGTAAAATACAGTTTGGTAGTGGTTGGTGGTTTTTAGACCAAAAGGATGGTATTATAAAACAATTGAATGCATTAAGTAATATGGGACTCGTGAGTAGGTTTGTAGGTATGCTTACCGATTCGAGAAGCTTTTTATCATTTCCTAGACACGAATATTTTAGACGCATATTGTGTAATTTATTTGGTGATGAAATTGAAAACGGAGAATTGCCTAACGATACCAAGTGGGTAGGTCAAATTATACAAGACATTTGTTACAACAATGCCAATGATTATTTTGGGTGGAACAATAAATAATCTACTTTTTTATTTCATTTCATATTATCTTGTAATTCAAACGGGTAAGTCATTTGTATGAAAAAAGTATTTTGTTTTGGTGAGATTTTGCTTCGTATGTCGCCCGTATTAGACCAGGCCTGGATTAATAATGCAAATATGCCTGTTCATATTGGTGGCGCAGAACTCAATGTAGCAAAGGCTTTGGCGGGATGGCAGCAACCCGTTACGTACATGTCTGCAATGCCAGACAATTATTTATCCAAAGAAATTAAAGCTTCTATTGCTGCATGTAATATAGGGGTAGAAGCGATGCAGTTTTGCGGTGACAGAATGGGTATTTATTTTTTACCACAAGGCGCCGATCTAAAAAATGCCGGTGTTATTTATGACCGCGCACATGCTTCATTTTCAACTGCTTTATTCCCGGGAAAAATAAATTGGGATGCATTACTCGAAGGTTCTGATTGGTTTCATTTTAGTGCGATTAGTCCTGCATTAAATGAACAGGCTGCGGCTGTATGTTTAGATGCATTAAAAGCTGCAAAGCGTTTGGGGCTTACTATTTCTGTAGACTTAAACTACCGCGCTAAACTGTGGAAATACGGAAAACAACCTGCACAGGTAATGCCTGCACTTGTTGCATACGCCGACGTAATTATGGGAAATATCTGGAGTGCTAGAGACCTTTTGGGTATCTCTGTTCCAGCAGGTGCAGAAACTGCCACTACCAAAGAGCAGTTCGCTGCTTGTGCAAAAGAAACGGCGGCTGTATTGCTTGCGCAAAATTCAAATTGTAAAGTTGTAGCTAGTACGTTTAGGTTTACCCCCGATGGCGCTGGTGTCGATTATTATGCCACGCTTGATACAACCGGCGAACAAGCGGTATCGGTTAGCTTTCAGGCAAATTCGGTGGTAGATAAAGTGGGGAGTGGAGATTGTTTTATGGCGGGCCTTATTTATGGTATTCATAATGGACATGCGCATCAGGAAACGATAAATTATGCCGCTTCGGCAGCTTTTGGTAAATTGCAAGAGCTCGGTGATAGTACCAAGCAAACAATTGAGCAAATTAAATCTAGGTATTAAATGGAAAGAGAAGCCATTCTTATTGGACAAATAAAAGCAGAAGGCGTTTTGCCTTTGTATTATCATGATGATGTTACGGTATGTGAAAGTGTACTTCGTGCATTATACAATGGTGGTGTTAGATGTGTTGAGTTTACCAATAGAGGCCCACAAGCACTTCCTAATTTTTCGCATTTGGTTTCTTTAAAATCCACCATGCCTGGTTTGATACTTGGTATTGGTACTATTAAAACACCTCAAGATGCAAGCGCATTTATTGATGCAGGCGCCGATTTTTTAATTAGCCCTTGTTTTGATGCAAGTGTTGCAGATGTTGCTTACATGCACAAAGTGCTATGGATACCTGGTTGTATGACCCCTACCGAAATTCATGTGGCACAAAAATCGGGTGCTACACTCGTAAAACTTTTTCCGGGCAATGTGTTAGGTCCTGGTTTTGTAGACGCTATTAAAACTTTATTTACGGGCGTTGACTTTTTAGTAACTGGTGGTGTAGAGCCTACTGCACAAAATATGGGCGCTTGGTTTATGGCAGGTGTGGCAGGTGTTGGACTTGGCAGTAAGCTTATTACAAAAGAAGTGCTTGCCCATAAAAATTTTGAACAATTAGAAGCGCAAACAAAAGAATTACTAGCGCTTGTTAAGACAATACGATAATTACGATTTAAAGCATTGCTATATGGAACAAAAAATTGGACGTTACCGCTGGACTATTTGTAGTTTAGTTTTTTTTGCTACTACGATTAACTATTTAGATAGAGCGGTTATTAGTTTATTAAAATCTACTTTAACAACTGAGCTTAAGTGGGATGATGCAGATTATACCAATGTAGAAATTGCATTTAAAGTTTCCTATGCGATAGGTTTATTGTTAGCTGGTAGGTTTATTGATAAAGTAGGTACTAAAAAAGGATATGCTTGGGCAACTGGACTTTGGAGTATATCTGCCGTTTTGCATGCTGCTGCTAAAAGTGTTTTTGGGTTTTCTGTGGCACGTGCTGCCCTTGGTGTGACCGAGGCTGGTAATTTTCCGGCGGCCATTAAAACCGTAGCAGAATGGTTTCCGCGCAAAGAGCGTGCCTTAGCAACCGGTCTTTTTAATTCGGGTGCAAATATTGGTGCCATTGTTGCGCCATTATCAGTACCCTTTATTGCAGCGGCTTATGGATGGCAGTGGGCCTTTATTGCCACAGGTTTACTAGGGTTTGTTTGGTTGTATTTTTGGAATAAGCATTATTACAAGCCATCGGAACATCCAAAATTATCTGCTGCCGAGCTTGCCTATATTAATAGTGACGCTGATGCTATCGCAGAAGGGGATGCACTGAATACAAAATCTTTTAGCTGGGCTGCGTTGTTAAAATACAAGCAAACATGGGCTTTTGCCATTGGTAAATTATTAACCGATCCGATTTGGTGGTTTTATCTTTTCTGGTTACCAGATTTTTTAGAAAGTCAATATCACATTAAAGGAACTGCCATTGCGCTCCCAGTGGCTGCAGTATATACGATGTCTGCGGTGGGTAGTATTTTTGGCGGCTGGTTACCCATGTATTTAATTAAAAATAATTGGCCTGTATTTAAAGCGCGTAAGTCATCTATGTTGATGTATGCATTTTTAGTACTGCCTATTTTGTTTGCACAAGTATTAGGCGGTATGAATATGTGGTTGGCTGTATTTGTAATAGGAATAGCAGCTGCTGCGCATCAGGCATGGAGTGCTAATATATTTACAACAGTGAGTGATATGTTTCCTAAGCGTGCTGTTGGTTCTGTAACGGGCATTGGTGGTATGTTTGGGGCTATTGGTGGTATTTTGCTTTCTATGGCGGTACAAAAGAATTTATTTGTGCATTACCGTTCTATAGGACAAATTGAAACGGCCTATTATATCATGTTTATTGTGTGTGGATCTGCCTATTTATTAGCATGGGTAATCATGCACTTATTGGTTCCTAAAGTAAATGTTATTGCTGCCGAAGATTTAGAATAATGATTTAATATTTTCTAGTAGAATCTCGAATTGTTAGTTCGGATTTTACTATAATATTTTCATTTATGATAATGCTTCTTCTTTTTGCTAGATACTTAAAAAGTATGGTAGCGGCGATTTTCCCCATCTCAAATGCGGGCTGGGTGATGGTTGTTAGGGAAGGATTTAAGAGAGCGGCTGTTCTTAAATTTGAAAATGATATCACTTTTAGGTTTTGTGGTATTTTTATCCCTATTTCATTACAAACGGTATACGTTAATAGCGCCAGTTTTTCTATGGATGCAAATATGGCGTCTGGTTTATTGGGGCTTGTAAGAAGGCTCTTTATAATTACAATATTCTCCTTTTCATCATTGGAGCATCTTACAATTAATGATTCATCTATTTTGAAATCATGTTTGCTTAGTGCTTCAAAGTAACCCTGCTTTCTTTTGTTGTCAATCGATAAATTTTCTGAAATAGATAAATAGGCGATTTTCTTACAGCCATTGTTAATTAAATGTTCTGTTGCGTTAAAGCCGCTAGCAAAATCATTGGTGGTGATTTTTGCAGTTTCTATTTCATGACAGATTCTATCAAAAAACACAATAGGTATCCCTGATTCTATTAAATCGGTTAAGTGATTAAAGCTTTTAGTGGTGCTTGCTAGCGAAAGAATTACACCATCAACTCTACCATTCATTAAATGCGATAATATACTTTTTTCTTTTTCAAAATCGTCGTTGGTCGTATACACTAAAATGTGATAATCGTGTTCTTGTGCAATTGATTCTGCACCGCTAATTGCTTGTACAAAAAAATTATTCGTTAATTCAGGTGCAATCAATGCAATGGTTTTGCTTTTCTGATTTCTTAAAAAGCCGGCGTAGGGGTTTGGAGAATATCCTAGTTCTAAGGCTAGCGACCTTACCTTTTTTTTGGTTTCTTCTGCTATTTCGTGACTATCCCTAAGTGCCTTTGAAACAGAGGAAACGGAAATGTTTAATTGTTTGGCGAGATCCTTTAGGTTTACTTTAGACATAATTTTAAAATTACGAAAATGACTTATGTAATTTACGAAAAAACAACGAAAACGATTTCGTAAAAAATGGAATTGTTTGACTTTCTGCACTAAAAAATTGCTCAAATTGTGTCTCTTATATATTTGAACAATTACAAACGATTTGCTTATGCCAAAGTTACAGTACCCTAAATCAGGGGTAATTCGCATTTTATTTTTATCTCTTTTTCTTGGGAGTGGATTATTTAGCACTGCTCAAACTTTTTCCGGGAAGGTTACCGATCTTTCAAAAACTCCAATTGTTGGTGTTAGTGTTTCAGTTAAAGGCTTGTCTACAAGTGGTGTCACAACAGCTGATGATGGTACTTTTAAATTAAATGGAATCAAACCAGGTTCAATTTTGGTTTTTTCATCCGTTGGTTATGCTACAAAAGAAATTAATTATGCAGGTAATAATAACCTGACTGTTGAACTCGACATTGATGTGAATGCATTGAGTGATGTTGTTGTTGTTGGATATGGAACACAAAAAAAGCGAGATGTTACTGGAGCTGTTGTTTCCTTGTCAAAAGATCGACTAGCGCAATTACCAAACACAAACATCGCGCAAGCATTACAAGGTGCTTTACCAGGGATACAAATAAACACCAATAGTGGTGGTGCTGAAGGTAATGACGTTTCTATCGTAATCAGAGGAAGAAAATCAATTAGTGCGAGCAACGGACCATTAATTGTTTGGGATGGGATACCATACGATGGCGGTATTTCAGAATTAAACCCTAATGATATTGAATCTATTGAAGTATTAAAAGATGCATCTGCTGCTGCTATTTATGGAGCAAGAGGTTCTAATGGTGTAATTATTGTTACGAGTAAGCAGGGTAAAAAAGGCAAGCTAAACATTACCTATGATGGATCTTACGGAACACAAAATATTACCAACAGGCCGGAATTATTAACGGGGGCTCAATTTTATGAGTTTAAAAAGAACCGTCTTAATGCACCAAATGTTATATCGCCAGCAGAACAAGCCATATATGATGCAGGAAATTTTGTTGATTGGTATAGTTTGGCTACACAAAAAGGAACAAGGTCGCAGCATTCTATTTCTGTTGCCGGCGGAACTGATAAAGTGTCCTTCTATTTTGGCGGTACATTTTTGGATGTTGATGGTGTTGCAGTGAATGATCGTTTCAAAAGATATTCATTAAGACCTAATTTAGATATTAAGGTAACCCCTTGGTTAACGATTGCATCTAGCACACAGTTTTCTCTTCAAAATAGAGATGGCTTACCTGTAGAGTTTCAGGATAGCAGAAACACTGGCGGTGGCGCTAACTTTTTTAATCCTTTATCGGCTCCTTATAACGCTGATGGCTCTATAGCGCTGTATGCATATGCCGATTATCCTCCTTCAAGAAATCCTTTATCTTCTTTGTTGGTAAAAAATAGTGATAATTCATACAGGGTATTTACAAGCAACAGCATGAAAGTTGATATGCCTTTTATTAAAGGGCTTTCTTATAAATTAAATACGGGTGTTGAATATGAGAATACAGTTCGTAAAACATATTCTGGCAGAGATGTGGCGGCAGGTTTCGAAGCAGGTGGACTTGCAACAAATTATACTGCGGTTACTAAAAACCTAACAGTTGAAAATATTGTAAATTATGCTAGAGAATTTGGAAAGCATTCGGTAAACACAACACTTTTATACAGTAGTCAGAGTAATGAATTTGATAGAGATCAGTTAAACGGTCAAGGGTTTCCAAATGATGTGTTGACAAATTATCAGATGGCTTCTGCGACACTTCTTACCCCTTCTGCTGTTTACTTCAAGCAAAATTTACTCTCTCAAATGGGTAGGTTGAACTATGGTTTCGATGGTAGATACTTGCTTACATTAACTGCACGTCGAGATGGCTTTTCTGGTTTTGGCGCTACAAAAAAATATGGAATTTTTCCTTCAGCAGCAGTTGCTTGGAATATTCATAAGGAATCATTTTTCAAAAGCATTTCTGCCATCAATAATTTGAAGTTAAGAGCTTCTTATGGTGTAAATGGAAACCAAGCTGTTGCCGCTTATAGTTCACTTGCCGGATTGTCGAGCACACCCTACCTTACAGGGTCAACTGTTCTACCTGGTTATGTTCCTAACGGCCTAGCCAATGAGCAACTAGGATGGGAGTCAACTAAATCAATATCTCTTGGATTAGATTTCGGAATACTAAAAAATAGAATTCAAGGTTCATTAGATTATTACAGTGCAAATACAAGTGATTTGCTATTGAATAGAGCTATCCCTTCTATTCAAGGATTTACAAGAATCTTACAAAATATTGGAAAGACTGCAAATACTGGTATTGAGTTAGGGTTAACAACTATCAATGTTCAAAATAAAAATTTCACGTGGTCTACCAATTTGAATCTGTCTAGAAATACGAATAAAATTGTTGACTTATATGGTGATGGTAGAGATGATGTGGCAAATAGCTGGTTTATTGGCCAGCCTATAAATGTGATTTTTGGATTAAAGAATGATGGTGTATTTAAATCTCAACAAGAAGTAGACGCCTCAGTTCAAAAAACAGCAAAACCAGGATGGGTTAGAGTTGCCAATGTAAACGGTGATACCCTTATAAATGCAAATGACAGAACTATTATTGGAAGAGAAGATCCTAATTTTATTTGGGGTATTACAAATACTTTCAAGTATAAGCGTTTCTCACTAATGGTGTTTGTACATGGTGTTTCGGGTGTTACAAGACGTAATCCTTTTGAAGATGACAACGTTTTTACGGATACAAGAAGAAATACTACACGTAAAGATTGGTGGTCTGTATCTAATCCAAATGGAAGTCATTTTGCCAACGATGCTAATGCCAATCCTTTTGGTGTAAACTTTTATGAGAATGCAAGTTTTATGCGCATAAAGGACGTGTCATTATCTTACGAAGTTCCAGCGGAGGCGTTAAGACGTTTAAACATCAACTCTTGTAAATTTTATCTTACGGGTAGAAACTTAGCAACGATCAGTAAATTTACTGCGTTGGATCCTGAGTTAACCAATCAGTATGGTTTGCCATTGCAAAAAGAATTCGTTTTTGGTTTAACAATCACTTTATAAAGTACTTGAAATATAATTATATGAATAAAATAATTAAGACATCGCTATTCTTCTTGCTACTTACTGTAACATTTTCTTGCAGTAAATCATTTTTAGAAGAGAAACCACTTGCATTAATTGCACCGGATAATTTATACGTGAATAAAGCCGGTTTTGAATCTGGTCTTTATGGTCTTTACAGTCAATGGCGCGAAGAACGCAAAGGTATCAATGGTGCTTCCAACGATATGGCAATAACTGCTGCTGTTATTGGAGTTGACAATGCCTATAGTTTAAGACCTGCTGGAAATGCACCCGAACAAGTATTCAATGACTTTGGTGTTCGATTAAATTCTACAGACGCTTATGTTAGAAGAGTTTGGGATTGGTTGTATCGTATTATCAATGGTGCCAATACAATTATTGATCGTGCCGACAATGCATCCATTGTTTGGTCAGACAAAGACAAAAAACAAATTGTAGGTGAGGCAAGACTTATTAGAGCTTGGGCGTATAGGCACTTGACTTTTTTATATGGAAATGTGCCACTTAACTTAAAAGAATCAAAGGGAAGTTCTATAAAAACAGATTGGGAAAGAACTCCTGTAGCGGAGGTGCGAAAAGCGATGGAAGCAGACCTTTTGTTTGCCGAAGCAAATATGAGTGATTTACCAGTTGTAGAAGGGCGTGCTAGTAAAGTGGTTGCTCAACATTATTTAGCAGAATTATATTTAACAATGGGCGATTTTGCCAAGGCGAGAGAAAAGGCATTGGCAGTAACGCAGAATACAAATTATAGCTTAACAACTGCGCGTTATGGTACTCAGGCTTCTATGCCAGGAACGCCATTTACTGATATGTTCCTTGATAGAAATTCAAATAGAAGTCAGGGTAATAGAGAGGCTTTGTGGGTTATACAAAATGAATATTTGTCTGTAGGTGGTGATGCAAATATCATGCGTAGATGGTGGGTGAACAGATACAATGATATACGTGTTGGAAATCCGCTTAGAAACCCTTTAACATTTTCACAAGAATATGGTGGACGAGGATTAGGAAGATTTGCAGTAACTAAATTTGCTTTAAGCTTATATGGTCCAACAGATCACCGTGGAGGTAATTTCTCTTACCGTTTTTTCTATCTCATGAATAATGCGGCATCATTACCAAGTAACGCGAACATTAATTTAGCTGCTACTTGTGCAACCCCTGGTTATACCTCTGGTCCTTCTGGCGGAAGACTTGGCGTTGACACAATTCGCTTAAGTATTAACTGCAACGAGCCAGCACCTAATGCTACTGCAGCACCAAACTGGCCTAGCATAAGAAAGTGGGATTGGGCGCCAGGCGATACAGCTGATGTTCAGAATTCTTCAAATTACAACGACCAAATTTATTTAAGATTAGCGGACACGTATTTATTATTGGCTGAAGCACAGTTTAGATTAAACGACTTAGCAGGAGCTGCTGCAACCATTAATTTAATTAGAGCTAGAGCAAATGCTACACCTATTACGGCAGCTCAAGTAACACTAAATTTCATATTAGACGAAAGGTCAAGGGAGTTGATTTCAGAAGAGCACAGAAGATACACATTGTTACGAACCGGCACCTGGTTTACCAGAACACAATTAAATAATAAATATGCTGGAACAAAAATTGTATTGCGTGATACGTTATTACCAATTCCTCAAAGTGTTATAGACGCTAATTTAACCAAGGTAATGCCACAAAATGCTGGCTATTAGGATTACATAGATTTTTAATAATTTGAGGGGGTGAAGAAGGGGGTGTTACCCCCTTCTTATTTTTTAATTCATACTTTATTAGCATGAACAAGTGTTTTATTTTAATCGGCTTCTTTTTTTCATCAACGATGCTGTCAAATGCACAGTCTTTGTATTTCACTGATTCCATTTTGGTTCAAACAAAAATGTGGAGTAGAGATGCGAATAGAAAAATTCAATATTCCGATTGGAAAAGTTTCACATCGCATACCGTGGAAATGCTAGATGGATTTGTACCCGAAAAAAAAATTGAATCGAGTAAGTATGGTGGCGATGCAAGTATGAAATTAAATGCATCTGGTTATTTTAGAACAGAAAAGGTAAGCGGAAGATGGACTGTAATTGATCCAGATGGGCACCCATTTATAGTGTCTGCAATGAATAGCTTTAGACAAGGCAAGTCGCCTAATAACGAAAAAGCATTTCTAGAAAAATTTGGATCTGTAGAAAAATGGGTAGCAGGTTCTATTCAAACATTTCAAAAACTTGGGTTTAATACAGCAGGTTCCTGGTCCGAAATTGAACCCATAATTCAATTTAACAAAACTGCCAAGCGCCCATTTGCCTATACAACTCAGTTGAGTTTATTGGCTGGCTATATTCGATTAGCGGTTAAAAAAACACCAGAAAGAAAAGATGCGCCTGCGTTATCATTTATCATGGATGATGCATTTGCAGTTTATTGTGATGAACAATGTCAAAAATTAGCAGCAAATAAAAATGATGCAAATTTGTTAGGGCATTTTTCAGACAATGAAATCGCTTTCATGCATACTGAGTTTAAAGATTTACTTGCTATAGCTGATAGTTCTGATAAGTGTTTAATAGCCGTAAAACAATGGATGACTAATAAGGTAGTGGATGAAAAAAACATCAGCCGTGAGCAAAAAGAAGAATTTATTGGAATGCTTACGGGTATCTATTATAAAATAGTATCATCTGCCATTAAAAAGTATGACCCCAATCATTTGTATTTAGGAAGTAGGCTGCATTCTTCAGCAAAAAACAATAAATATATTTTTGCTTCAGCCGAACCTTATGTCGACGTTATTTCGATAAATTATTATGGCTATTGGCAACCGCAGCAAAAGGATATTAAGGACTGGGAAAATTGGAGCAATAAGCCGTTTTTTATTACAGAATTTTATACAAAGGCTGAAGATTCTGGCATGCCAAATATATCAGGGGCTGGTTGGCTTGTGAAAACACAAGCAGATAGAGGAATACATTATCAAAATTTTGCTTTAAATCTTTTAATGGCAAAAAACTGTGTTGGTTGGCATTGGTTTAGATACCAAGACAATGATCCAAACGATACTACAGCAGACCCGTCAAATAATGACTCTAATAAAGGCATCGTTAATACACAATATCAGGTATATGAAATATTAGCTGAAAAAATGAAAAGTATTAACGATAAAAAATATCAAATTATTAAATATTTTGACAGCTTTAAAAAATGAAATCTATAATTAATATCCCTTTTGTTTTATTATTTGCCTTTGTATTTGAAGGGAAGGCCCAGCAATCTATTTATCATGGAGATTGGATAGACTTTAACAAGAATGGTAAAAAAGATTTGTTTGAAGATAGTAGGCAGCCTACTGAGGTTAGGGTGAATCATTTAATCTCATTGATGAATACAAATGAGAAAACCGCCCAGATGGCTACTTTATATGGCTTCGGTAGGGTATTAAAGGATTCGCTTCCCACACCAGACTGGAAAACAAAAATTTGGAAAGATGGTATTGCCAATATCGATGAACATTTGAATAGTACTACTTTTCGTAAACAAACAAATACCTCTCTTTCTTTTCCATATAGCCGCCATGCAGATGCAATCAATCAAGTTCAAAAATGGTTTATTGAGGAAACCAGACTTGGTATTCCAGTTGACTTTACAAATGAGGGCATTCATGGTCTTGCTCATGATAGGGCAACTGCTTTGCCTGCGCCAATTGCTATGGGGAGTACTTGGAACAAAAGTATGCTATTAAAGGCTGGCCAGATTGTTGGACGGGAAGCAAAGGTTTTAGGTTATACAAATATTTATGTACCAATTCTTGACTTGGCTCGTGATCCTCGATGGGGCAGAGTTGTAGAATGTTATGGCGAAGACCCATTTTTAGTTACTGAATTGGGTAAGCAAACTGTTTTAGGAGTTCAAGGTGAAAAGGTTGGTGCTACACTAAAACATTATGCTGTTTATAGTATGCCTAAAGGAGGTCGTGATGGTGATGCGCGAACGGATCCGCATGTTTCTCCAAGAGAATTGCATCAAATGTATTTATATCCATTTAGACGCGTCATAAAAGAGACTTCTCCTATCGGTGTTATGAGTAGTTATAATGATTGGGATGGAGTACCTGTTACTGGTAGTTATTATTTTTTAACAGAATTGCTTCGTAAGGATTTTGGATTTAAAGGCTATGTAGTTTCAGATAGTAAGGCGGTTGAGTATATAGAGTCTAAGCATCATGTGGCGAAAGATTATAAAGAAGGTGTTATGCAGGCAGTAAACGCCGGATTAAATGTGCGTACAGATTTTGACATGCCAAGTAAATTTATCAATCCACTAAGGGAATTGGTGAATGAAAATAAGATTTTTCCAAAAACTTTAGATGCAAGAGTTGCGGATGTTTTGAGGGTGAAATTTAAACTAGGTTTATTTGATTATCCATATAGTGAGCCATTGCTAGCAGATGCCATTGTTAATAATGAGGATGCGAAATCTTTTTCAAAACAAGTTTCAAAGGAAGTGTTGGTTTTATTAAAGAACAATAATGCATTGTTGCCACTTAATAAATCGGCCATTAAAAAAATACTCGTTACAGGCCCCTTAGCTGCTGATACTTTACATTCTATGAGTCGCTACGGACCTAATAATGTAAAAGTCATTTCTGTGCTCGAGGGCATGCAAACCTATGCTTCCAAATTTGCAACTGTGGAGTATGCTAAAGGTTGTGAAACAATAGATGCTAATTGGCCTGAAAGCGAATTGTATCCTCAATTATCTTCGGCAAAAGAATTGAATGAAATAAAAGCGGCTGTCGATAAAGCAAAATTAAGTGATGTGGTTATCGCTGTTTTAGGTGAAGAAGAAACCTTAGTTGGAGAAAGTAGAAGTAGAACTAGTTTAGATTTACCAGGGAAACAATTGCAATTATTGCAGGCATTGTATGAGACAGGCAAGCCCATCGTTTTAATTTTAATTAATGGAAGACCGCTTACTATTAACTGGGCTAATAAATATATCCCTTCAATTATTGAAGCTTGGTTTCCAGGTGTAGATGGCGGTAATGCTATTGCAGAAACTTTATTTGGCGATTACAACCCAGGTGGTAAGCTCCCTGTTACATTTCCAAAATCTGTTGGCCAAATCGAATATAATTTTCCTTTTAAACCAGGGTCTCATGCTGGTCAGCCTGGTGATGGTCCAAATGGTTTTGGAAAAACAAATGTGTATGGTGCGTTGTATCCTTTTGGTCATGGATTAAGTTACACAACTTTCGCCTACAGCAATCTTATGGTTACACCAGAAAAATCAAATTCACAAAATGACATTTCGGTTTCTGTTGATATCACAAATACAGGTAAATATAAAGGTGACGAAGTGGTACAGCTTTATTTAAAAGATGAGGTGAGTAGTGTTACAGTATATGAAACCCAACTTCGAGGTTTTGAAAGAATAACATTAAATAGTGGAGAAACAAAAAGGGTTCATTTTAATTTGAAACAAGATGATTTAAAACTATTAGACAAGGATATGAAATGGCTGGTTGAACCTGGTTTTTTTGAAGTGCAAATAGGGTCATCTAGTGAAGATATTCGATTGAAAAAAAGGTTTGAAGTCATAAAATAATTAAAAATGAGTAGCGAAATGTTTTCATTAGAAGGTAAGGTCATTGTTGTAACTGGTGCAACAGGTATATTAGGCGGAGCATTTATAGAAGCGATTGCAAATGCGGGTGCAGTAGTAGGCGTACTTGGCAGAAATGAGCAAGTTGCAAATGAAAGAGTTGAAAAAATTAATGCGGCTGGTGGGAAAGCCGTTGCATTAATTGCAGATATATTGGACGAAAAGCAACTAAACGTTGCAGCCAATACAATGGTGGATTTATATGGTAAAATTGATGGACTTGTAAATGCAGCTGGTGGTAATATGCCAGAAGCAGTAGTTCAGCCCGGCGATGATTTGTTTTCATTAAATATGGACGGACTTCAAAAGGTGATGAACCTTAATTTATTTGGCACCCTGTTGCCTACTCAAATATTTGGTGCCATCATGGCTAAGTCACCCAAAGCTAGTATCGTAAATATTTCGTCGGTGAGTGCTACAACTGCATTAACGAGGGTTTTAGGCTACAGTCTAGCAAAGTCTGCAATTGATGCTTATACCAGATGGTTTGCTGTAGAATTGGCTGCTAGATATGGGGATCAAATTAGAATGAATGCAATAGCCCCAGGCTTTTTTTTAACGGAACAAAATAGAACGCTGCTCACCAACCCAGACGGTACGCTTACAGCAAGGGCTACAAAAATAATGGACAATACACCATATAAAAGGTTTGGATCTCCTTCAGAACTAAATGGAGCGTTGATTTGGCTTTTAAGTGACGCTTCTACTTTTGTATCAGGAACAATAACTAATGTAGATGGCGGTTTTCTTGCTTTTAGTGGTGTATAATTGTATATAAAAGGATAGATTATGAAAGAATCAATGATTCAAACAATGCGCTGGTATGGGCCAAACGACCCAGTAAGCCTTTGGGATATTAGACAAGCAGGTTGTACAGGGGTGGTTTCTGCGCTTCATCAAATACCAAATGGCGAAGTATGGTCTATTGAAGCAATTCGCGAAAGAATTGATATGATTGAATCTGCAGGACTCACTTGGGATGTTGTAGAAAGCGTTCCTGTACATGAAGCTATAAAAACACAATCAACTTGTTTTGAAAAATATATTGCCAACTATATTGAAACCATTAAAAATCTTAGCGCTTGTGGGATACATATTGTTACTTACAATTTTATGCCGGTAATGGACTGGACACGCACAAACCTAGCCTACCCAATGCCAGATAAATCTTTGGCCCTTTTATATGAGCAGGCTGCCGTTACAGCATTTGACTTATTTATTTTGGAAAGAGAAAGCGCAATTAAGGATTATACTTCAACTCAAATTGAAGCTGCAAAAAAATGGTTTGCATCTACATCAGATCAAGAAAAAATGCAGGTTCAATTAAACATGATCAAAGGGTTGCCGGGAAGTGAAGAGAGTTTTACAATGGAAGCTTTTAGAACGGCCCTTAAAACTTATGATGGTATTGATGCGCAAAAATTACGAAGCCACTTAATATATTTTTTACAAAATATTATTCCTGTTGCAGAAAGTTGTGGGGTTAAAATGGTGATACATCCTGATGATCCTCCATTTCCTATTCTAGGATTGCCTCGCGTGGTAAGCACTGCATCTGATATGGGCGCAATTTTTGATGCAGTACCTGCTTTAAGTAATGGGCTTTGTTTTTGTACGGGCTCTTTTGGTGTAAGAGCAGATAATAATTTGCCTGCCATGGTGGCTGCATTTGGAGATCGAATTAATTTTATTCATTTACGTAGCACCAAGCGAAATGCGGATGGAGACTTTTTTGAAGACAATCATTTAGAGGGTGATGTTGATATGTATGCGGTAGTAAAAGAAATTTTAGCCGTAATGAAAAAGAGAGGCCTTTCAATTCCTATGCGTCCTGATCATGGTCATCAAATGTTAGATGACTTAAAAAAAGTAACGAACCCAGGGTACTCTGCCATTGGAAGGCTGAGAGGTTTGGCCGAATTGAGAGGCCTAGAAATGGGTATTAAAAAATCTATATACTAAACTACTATGCCGGATTTTATTCATGACGATTTTTTGCTAGAAAGTGCAGCTGCTAAAAGGTTATATCATGACTATGCTGCAAAAATGCCAATCATTGATTACCACAATCATTTAAGTCCGGTAATTATTGCCAACAACCATAATTTTATTAATATCACTGAAGCTTGGATCGATGGTGATCATTACAAGTGGAGAGCCATGCGTACAAACGGGATGGATGAAAAATATTGTTCTGGTTCAGCGTCTGCAATCGAAAAATTTAATGCTTGGGCTAGTACCGTTCCTAAAACAATTAGAAACCCACTTCATCACTGGTCGCAATTAGAACTTAAGCGCTATTTTGGGATATCCACTATGTTGGATTCCCAATCTGCTGCAACTATTTACGACAAAACCAATCAAATTTTATCCAAAGATTCACATAGGCCTCAAGGTTTATTAAAAATGATGGGTGTGGAATTTGTTGGTACTACAGATGATCCTACCGATTTACTGGAGCATCATAAACATTTAATGGATCATCCTATTGGGATAAAGGTTGCGCCTACATTTCGTCCAGACAAGGCAATGGCTATTGACATGACAGCGCAGTTTAATTTGTATGTATCCAAATTAGAGGAGCGAACCAATACCTCTATTCGCAGTTTTAATGATTACATAGAATCGTTAAAATTTTGTCACGACTATTTCGAATCGATGGGCTGTAAAGCTTCTGATCATGGCATTGAAGCCGCCTATTATGAATCTTATACGCATACTGAATTAGAAAAAATTTTTGATAAGGCAAGATTAGGTAAAACTCCATCTGCATTAGAAGTTGAACAATTCAAAACAGCAATGCTTATTCAGTTTGCTGAGTGGGGTTATGAAAAAGGGTGGGTTCAGCAATATCATATAGGGCCCATTAGAAATAATAGTACGCGTATGTTTAATACAATGGGGCCGGACACAGGATGGGACTCTATTGGAAGTAGTGTCAATCCAAAAAAGCTAAGCCTTTTTTTTAACCATTTGGATACAAACAACAAACTTGCAAAAACCATTTTGTATAGTATTAACGCCGCAGATAATGACATGCTTGCAACTATGGCTGGTAATTTTAATGACGGTTCTTATCCAGGTAAAATTCAGTCAGGCGCAGCATGGTGGTTTAATGATCAAAAGGACGGCATTACGGCTCATTTAA
>JACCDU010231573.1_pt1 | contig 24964 bp, 26 predicted proteins | sample 7446081 | NCBI WGS metagenome assembly JACCDU01 (sample SAMN15323447, study PRJNA562643) | freshwater metagenome | isolation source: river surface water | place: USA:Blue River Watershed | collected 2017-08-17
CTGCGCCAAGGCGAAGGGGTTGACGCGGGCGAGCAGATCGGCATCGAGCGCGCCTGGGGCCAGATCGAACAGGCCGATGCGGTGCTGTTCCTGCACGACCTCACGCGCGTGGACGACGCCGCTTATGCCGCGGCCGACGCCGACATTGCGCGCGCGCTGGCGCAGCGCGTGCCGGCTTCGGTGCCGGTGATTGACCTCTGGAACAAGGCCGACGCTGCCGAGGCGGTGGATCGCGCAGGCGTGGTCTTGTCGGCCCGAACCGGCGATGGCCTGCAGGCCCTGCGCCAGCGCCTGCTGCACGAAGCCGGCTGGCAGCAGGCCAGCGAAGGCCTGTACATCGCGCGTGAGCGCCATGTGCAGGCCCTGCTGCGCGTGCGCGACCACCTCGACATCGCGCAGCAGCACCTGGCCGCCCAGGCGCAAAGCCTGGACCTCCTGGCCGAAGAACTGCGTCAGGCGCAAAACGCGCTGGGCGACATCACCGGCGAATTCAGTGCCGACGACCTGCTCGGCGTGATCTTCTCGAGTTTTTGCATCGGAAAATAAATCGGCTTCTATGGATGTCCAGCAGAAACTTAAGATTGGCTGTAATTAAATGTGAAGAATGAGATTTATGTTCCTATGATGTACACAGACACCTAATCAAAGCCGACGGTTGGCGTGTACACATCCGGGATCACATGGCGCGTGTACTAACCTAAGGCGGTCAGTGTGTACACGGAAGTTCCCGTTGCCCCTGACCGATGCCGCCATCAAGTCGCTCAAACCCCGGGCCAAGCGCTACACGGTAAGCGACGGGTGAGGCCTGGTGCTGGAGGTGTTTCCCACCGGCCGTATGCTTTGGCACTACCGCTACCGGCTCAATGGCAAGCAGGAGCGCGTGACCCTAGGCCGGTTCCGGCCCTGTCCCTCAAGCTGGCCCGGGCGGAGCGGCATAAGCGCGAAACGATGGTGGTCCTGGGTCAGTCGCCGGCGCAGCAAAAGCGGCTGGCCAAGGTGCAGGCAGCCGATTCGACCACAGTGGCTGAGCTCGGCGAACGTTTCTTCCACGAAGTCGTGGCCAAGGATCGGCAGGACGTGAGCATTCCGCGCAGGTACTTCGACAAGTCCATCGTGCCGACGATCGGCTGTAAGGCCGTGCGCGATGTAACCACCGAAGACGTTCGCGCGATTATCTGGAAGAAGAAGGATGAAGGGTTTTATGCGGCCCCGGGCGAGATACGCGGTGTGCTGAAACGCCTGTTCGACGTCGCGCTGACCTGCGGCCTAGCAACCATCAACCCGGTCCTGGCGTTGCCGATGCGTCATGTCTACAAAGCCCGATCACGTTAGCGTGCGCTGACGCCTGACGAAATTCAAACCTTTCTGAAAGCGGCCTTCGAATCAAACATCCGCCGGCAGTTCAAGATCGGCTTTCACCTAATCCTATTGACGATGGTACGCAAGTCTGAATTGCTCCTGGCACGTTGGGAGCATGTGGATTTCGAGAATGCCCAGTGGCATATCCCGGCCTAGCATTCGAAGACCGCAAAGCCACATATCGTCTACTTGGCGCGGCAGTCGATCGTCCTGTTCAGAGAGTTGCAACTCCTGGCGGGGGGTAGCGGGCTGGTCATGCCCGGGCGCGGGAGCCTGACCAAGCCGTTCGCGCACAACGCAATCAACAGTGAGCTCAAGGTGGCATTGCGCGGACAAGCTATTCCGGCCTTTACGATTCACGACTTGAGGCGCACGGCCTCGACGCTGCTGCATGAATATGGCTGGCAGTCAGACGTGGAGGAGAAGGCGCTGAGTCATACCATCGGCGGCGTGCGTGGCGTGTACAACCGCGCCGAGTACGCACTGCAGCGGCAGGAGATGCTGCAGTTCTGGGCGGACTACGTTGTGACCACCGAGCACGTCAACCACGGGCGCTTCAAAAAGGTGGCCTAAAAAGCATCAGAAACGGGGAATTACATGGAAGGCTTGGATTATTGGCGTTTGTGCGATGAGCTTAGTGTGCTTCAAGCAGCGCTCTTGGTTGTTGGCTGTTATCCTGGGCGCCCCATCCTCGGCCTGCGCTTCGCCACACAGCGGGCAAAGCTGGATCAGGCTGGCGCGGCGTCCCGCTGCGGCAGTCGCGTCGATGAGCCTGCCGCCCACCATGCCGACAACGTGCTCTAGACCTTTAACCCACACCAGAGCCCTGAAATGAGCGGCAGCATTTCCGTCGGCACACTGCCTCCCTTGGTGCCGCATACCTCGGTGCCGCATACCTCGGTGCCGCCGCACCTGCCGTCACCGACGGCCGGTCCTGCGTCCGGCGGCACGACTGCTTCAGGTCGATAACCGATTTTCAGTATGGATACGGGACCGCACAACGCATCACACTATGGTGCGCGCCGTGGCGCCTGACCTTGCGTGGGTAACTCTTTATGAGCAGCCCGAACCACTTCGGGGACCGGCGATTCGGGAAAACCCTCATGAAGGGAAGAGTCGATCACCGTACACTGAATTTAATTATCAAATTTTGTGTGATTTTCGAATTGCAGACTAATAAACCTACAGATTCGCTCCTCATGATTCCCCTGGGCGCGGGGGAAGTGCTGGATCGTTTGACTATATTGAAATTGAAGGAGGCGGTGGCACGCACCGCCGAGCAGCGTTCGACCATCCTGCTGGAGCAGGAACTCCTGGCTACCGAATGGCGCCGATGCATGAGCAATGCGCCGGAAACCTCGCCCGAATGGGGTGAGTTGCTGGAAACCAACGCCAGCCTCTGGCAGTTGGAAGACAAAGTACGCGACTTCGAGCGCGAGGGGAATTTTGGCCAAGACTTCATCTCGGCCGCCCGGTCGATCTACCTGACGAACGACCGCCGCGCCCGGATCAAGCGGGCGGTCAACACACGGGTCGGCTCGTCGATCTGCGATTTCAAATTCCACGACGCCGAAGAGGGAGTCAACCCATGACCGCTGCAGACCGACTCCTCAAACCAGCGCCCTGGGTGTGCTTTCGGACCTGGGTGGCCGCAGATGGCGAGCGGCGTTCGATGGTCAGCAATGAAAAGGACCACCATCTGGCGGTGCTGGACGGTCCGTCCTCGGAACTCTGGGCTGCAATCGAGCGAGGGTGCACCCTGGGCACCCTGAACCAGCACGCCGAGCGTCTCGACGCCGCAAGTGAGTTGGATGACTTCATTTCCATCCTGGACGCACAAGGCTTCCTCGCCGGCCGGGACGACGAAGGCCAGCGGGCCTCGCCGGCGCCGCCGCCCCATCAGATCGAGAGCGCGCAGAACGCCAACGTCGAACACGACATGATGCGGTGGGTAGCCGATAAAGGTTATCTCTTCGGCGTGCACTGGGAGGTGACCTACCGCTGCAATGAGCGCTGCGTCCACTGCTACAACCCAGGAGCGGCCCACAACCCGCACGAGAAACCGGAGCGCGAGACCGACGAGCTGTCGCCCGCGGAAGCCCTCACCCTCCTGGACGACCTGCGCTATGCAGGCGTGTTCCGTTTGACCCTCAGTGGCGGAGAGGTGATGCTGCGACGCGACTTCTGGGAGCTGGTCGCGGCGGCGCGTGCGCAAGGGTTCTCCGTCAACATCTACACCAACGGCTTGAAGCTTGACGAAGAGGCCTGCCGCAAGCTTGCGGCGCTCTGGCCGACCTCTGTCAGCATTTCCGTCTACAGCGCGGAAGCCGACGCGCACGATGCAATCACCGGTGTGCCCGGGTCGTTCCGGCGCAGCGTTCAGGCGCTGGAGGGACTGCAGGCGCTGGGCGTGAAGACCTACCTGAAGTCCACCCAGATGGGACATACCCTGACCGGGTACAAAAAAGTGCGCAAGCTGGCCGACCGCCTGGGCGCCGGGGCAGAGCTGGACATGATCATGTCCGCCTCCGTGGACGGAGCCACCGCGCCGCTTCAACTGGCCGCAGACAACCCCGAAGAACTCGTCGTGCTTGCGGCGACCCCCGGGTCCCCGCTGTATGTGGGAACCGCCGAATCGAACTGGGGTTTCGTCCACAAGGACAAGAACGCGAGCGTCTGCGGGGCGGCCATCGGCTCCTTGGGCATTGATCCCACCGGTGGGATCAATGCCTGCAACTCGATGCCGATCCCGGCCGGTTCGCACCGCACGCACGGCTTCCTGCAGGTGTGGCGCGCTTCGCGCCAGTACCGTCTGGCCCACGCCACGCCCGAGCCGCCCCCCAGCCTCGAAGCTGCCGTGTCGCTGCTCTCCCACTGGCAGACGATCCAGCTGAAGGATTTCCACGAGTGCGGAACCCACCGCCGCTGTGGCTGGTGCACCAAATGTCCAGGCACCGCGATGTTGGAGCACGGCGATCCGCTCGCGCCGTCCACCACCAATTGCCGCCTGGCAACGGCGAGGATGACCGCGGCGGACCTCCTAGCTCAAGGCCTGACGCGCGAGGCCATCGCCGAGCGGCTGGGCGTGACCCAAGACTTCGGGCACCGGCCCGCGAAGCGCATTCCGATCATCGTCGAGACACAGCGTGGAACGGGCTTTGATCCGGCCCAGGTGGCGTGCGGCGTGCTCTCCTGCGGTTCATCAAGCCCGCTGACATCTGCCAGCCTGCGCGACAAGAGCGGCAATGTCCTGCTCGCGCGGGGAGCACCGGCAACTGCCGCGGCAATTTCAGCTTTCGAGGGAGTCACCGAACGAATCGGGGTCCCCTGACATACTTGCTGCTGTCGGGCAGCGAGCTGACCCCGGTTAAAAAATGCACGTCGCCGGGAGTCATTCGTTAGCGTGCGCTCAAAAAGGAGTCAACATGAAGGTGACAAAGCAATCCGTCAAACAGGTCAGCCAGCAGGCACAAGAGGCTGGAAAGAAGAAGCTGGGGCTGCGGGAATTGGTGAAAGTGGAGGCTCGTGTGCGCTCTGGCTGCACGAAGAGCTTCACCAATGACTGCGGTATCTCCTATCGCAGCAGCTGATCAAAGGGTGAGTTTCCGGCCGGCGTTGTCCCCAACGCCGGCCCGGAGTACACGACCAGGATGACGACGCTCCACTCCGTTGCAGGCCCCGCCCCTGAAGGTTGGACCGCAGGCTTCATGAACGGGCGCCTGCATGCCCGTGCAATCCACGACAGCACTAGTGCTGGCAAGTACAGCATCGACTGCCCTGGGCTGGTAGGCCCTCCATGCTGGACAGGGCGGACCATCGAATACACCTGCATTGGCGAGGATCAGGTCAGCCGCCTGTATCGCTGGACCCCCGAGCAAGGCATCCAGATCACCCCATTACCCAAAGGTGCCATTGCCGCCTATTCGGTGGCGGATGGCCTGGCCGTGGCGATCGCATCTCCTGCTTCGGGCCACCTGACTTCACTGCTGACGCTCGCACCGGACGGAACGCTGCGCCATCGCTTGGAGGTTCCGATGGCCTGGCGTGTGGGCGTCGAGCCCTGCACGGCACAGATCATCTGGACCTTGACCCGCAGGGGTCGCCGCTTTCGGGTCACGCAAAGTGCGCACGGTTTCACCCAGGAGCGGGATGCGTGGCCGACTGCGGACTGGAAGCGCATCTGGCTGGACGCACCGCACCCGCATGGGCGAATACCAGCCTGGGTTCGAGCGGGCGCACAGGCCTCGAGGACCTGGATCGCCCTGCATGGCGGGCCTGGCCTGGCGTGGGACCATGGCCTGCCGGCCTGGCTACCGCAGGCCCCGGATAAGGCCGATGCCGTCATGCTGCTGGAGATGCCCGGGAGTGCCGGCTTCGGAGGCCCCCTGCTTCGCTGGGGCTGGCAGGCAGCTGCGGCCCAGGAGTTCACGCCCGTGCTCTCGAAGGCGTCACGCTGGCTGCAGGAGCGCTTTCCTTGCGCCCGAAGAGTTCTCTGCGGCGAAAGCGATGGCGCCACCTATGCGCTGGCTGGAACGTGCCAGGGCGACGATGCCCCTGACCTGCTGGTGCTGGTCAACGGCGACTACCCTTCGCCCCCCGCAGGCTTACCGGCGTCGGCGAGCGTCCTGATAGTCACCAGCGATCACGATGAAGTGGTCGACAATGAAAGCGCCTACAGCCTGATCCAACACTGGAGCCAGCGGGGCCTGCAGGTGGACCACTGCCGCATCGCACAGGGACACCGGTGGCAATCCGCGCACCCCGCCCTGTTGGTCGCGGCCAGGATCAACACCCTGCTGCAGGACATCGAGGATGGACTTGGCCCCTCGCCAGCCCGTGTCGGAACCGCGTCGCCATGAATTCCGCACCCCCTCAGGCCCCCGCCGACCGGCATCCCGAGACCGGGCGCATGCTGGCTGACGCACTGGACGCGCCCTGGACCCAGGAGCCGGTGCCGCACCTGTTCCTGCCAAGCTGGGTGCCTGACCGATTGCTCGACGACCTGATGGCACAGATGCCGCCCATGGAGCGCCTGACGCAGATCGAGGGTGGCGGAATGATCCTGCGATCCGAGAAATTCCAGGGACCCACATGGAACCTGTACGACGCCATGATGCGCTACCTGCTGTCACTGTTGCTTGCCAGGTGTGCCCCCTGGTGGCACAGCGTACAGGAACGCGTGGGAAAGGAGCTGGGTCCCGCTTGGGATACGACGTTCTATCCTAGCTTTATCAGCATCGCGGATCCTGGCAGGGGCGTCGGTCCGCACATTGACGGCGACACCAGCGTGCTGACCGCCATCACGGTCCTGGGCTACGAGGACCTGTCGCCCGCCCCCGTCACTAATTTCTTCTCCGGGGGGCAGGAACCCTCACGTCCTACTACGACCTACCCGCCCTCGCGAGGCAGCCTGTTTGTCATGCCCAACCTCGGACTCGTGTCGACCCACGGCGTCATCGAGTCCATCGGCCCGGGCCGGATCACCCACATCGCGTCGATCATGGCCGTTGCACGGGACGCACAATGACGGCACTCGCTTCGCTGCCTTCGGACCAGCTTGGTCGCCGCTACCGGCAGGCGGGATGGCTGGTCATCCCGAGGGATCGAATCTTCGCCTCGACCATCGCGGCCGAAGCAGCCATGGCGTCCCTGCGCGATGCCATCCGCAGCCGGCCCCTCGTAGACGATCAACCTGGCTGTGAGCGGCACCACCTGGATGAATCGGCTTTCGTCGACCTTCTGGCCCCCTGGTTGCACTGCGGTCAGTTCCAGGGCTTGTGCAGGGATGTCTTTCAGGATGAAGACGTCTTCGTCAAATACCTGCGGTCACGCAACCCGGTCCATGGCCAAGGCGAGCAGGAACTTCACAGCGACTGGTACCAGAATTGCCCCCACGAACGCATGGAGGTGTTCGTGGCACTCGACGAGGTCACCCTCGACAACGGACCCCTGGAGATCCAGACTTCGGCTGTTTCGGAGCCGGTGGCCGTCACCTGTGAACCCGGCGCTATGGTGGTCATGGACTCGGTCATTCCGCACAGAGGCACGACCAACCGCCGCGGCGCCTCACGGCAGGTCGTCTCCGCGCACGTGGGGATTCGCCTGCGCGCAGATGAACAGGCCCTGGCATTCCTGCGGCGAGCGCAGGCAGGCAGTCCTGCCCGCGCGATGGCTAGCAACGCAGCATGATCCGCACCTTCGTGATCTGCCACGGACATCCAGGCGACCTGGTGACGACGCGGCCCCTGCTGAACCGCCTCGCGCTGGCGGGCCATACCGTCTGCATCGTCCGGCGGCATGTCGCTGCGCTGATTGCCGACCTGCCTGTTCAGCTGTGCACCTACGAAGCGGACAGTCCCCGGATCGTCGGGGAGGACCGCTGGCCCACCCTGATCGGAAAGATCCCTATGACCGCGCAGGACACCCTGGTGGACCTCGTGGGAACGCAGCCCGTCATGGACTGGGTGGCGCTGCAGCCTGCGCGCAAGCTCGGACTGCGTTTCGAGGCCGACGAAGTCCTGCCCTATGACCAAGCGGCCCCTTGGCATGCAGGGTCGCAAGATCGTGCGCATGTCTCGCTGCGCTACTTGCGGCTGCTGCCTGGCTCGCAGCCGGCACGGGACTGGACACCAGACCTTTTCGAGCCGGGCGTTTTCAGGGATGAACCTCCCGGCGGTGCGCAGGCCATAGCCAACCGGGTCGCGCTGTGCCCGGGCTCGGGGCGTGGCGGCGAGAACAAGCGAATGCCAGACGAATTCTGGAGCCGCCTCACCCAGTCGTTGCGGGAGAGAGGTCAGGAGCTGGTCTGGTTCATCGGTCCCGACGAGGAGGCGATGGCCGCACTTGCTGCGCCCGGCGACACCATCGAGGCAGGCGACTGGGATGCGGTCAAGGCCGCACATCGCTCCTGTGCCAGGGCGGTGACGACCGACACGTGCCACATGCACATACGCGCATTCCTGCAGCGGCACGGCATTGCCCTGTTCCGACGCGACGATTTCTACGCGTGGGGCGGTTACCCAGGATTCATATCGGGGGTCGAACCGCCGGTGACCGATGCGGTCCAGGCGAGCCTCGACGCGGTCCTGGGCCTGTTTGACGCAAACGGCGCGCAAGCCGCGGCTGCCGCATGACCGAAACGCTGACTTCTCCTGACGCCGATCGCCCTCGGCGGGCGCTTCGCTTCGAGGCCGATCCCGCAGGCGGGGCACGGGCCGTCGACGCCGCACCGCCCCTGTCCCTGGCTACCTGGCAACTCGAACACGCCACGGCGCTGGGCGCCGCCCTCGCCGACGCCGTCTTGCCGGCCTGGGCGGCTCATTGGACCGTGCACCCGCCTCTCGATGCGCCTCTGGACCGGTGGGTCGACGCATGCGCCTATGCAACGGGCGTGATCGCCTTGAACAGCCGCTACCGCACGTCGCGCCCGGCCCCGGACATACGGCTGGAGCTTGCATCTCCTGCCGGGGCCGCTGGGCCTTGGATGAAGTCCGGTCAGCGCTACGCGCAGGCGGCGCTGTGTGCTAAGTCCTGGGTCGATCGCCCGCGGCTGTCATGTTCGCCCGCGCGGTGGGCGCAGGAGATCGCGCAGCAGGCGCAGCAGGCCGGAATGAATGTACGGGTCCATGCAGCACGGACCGAGGGCGAAGGCGCCTTTCCTGCCATCGCCATGGTCGGACGGGGCGCGGCCGAGCCCCCGCAGGTGCTGGAGATGGAGTGGCCCGCGTCACCCGGGCGAGCGCAGGAGCCGTCCATCGTGCTGTGCGGAAAGGGCGTCACCTTCGACAGCGGGGGCCTGGGCCTGAAGCCCCAGGGGGCGATGCGCCTGATGAAGGCCGACATGGCCGGGGCCGCCTGTGTCGCTGCCGCCTTGCTGCACTTCGACAGCCACATCTCGCATCCTCGGGTGATCGGCTTGCTAGGCATCACCGAAAACGCCATCGGACCGGCGGCATTGGCGCCAGGCGACGTGATTACGATGCGCGACGGCCAGAGCGTAGAAGTCACCGACGTGGACTCCGAGGGCCGCCTGATCCTGGCTGAACTCATCGTGCATGCCCGTGAGCTCGGTGCCGGCACCATCATCGATGCCGGCACGCTCAGCTCCGTGGTCTCCTGGTGCATCGGCCCCTTGCACGCCGGCATCCAGAGCAACTCGCACGCCCTGCAGCAAGCCCTGGCGGCCGCCGGTGAAAGGTGCGGTGAACGCGTCTGGCCCTTGCCGATTCCACCCGAGCTCTCGGGACTCCTGGACGGCGGCTGGGTGGACCTCGTGAACCTCAGCGGCCCGGACTTCGGCGGCGTGCAGCCCGGGCTGTTCCTGCAGCATTTCGTGGGCGAGGTCCCATGGGCCCACCTGGAAGTAAGCGGTCCGGCGTGGAACAACCGCTGGGGCGGGACAGGTGGAACGGGTTTCGGGGCGCGGCTGCTCCTTGAATGGATGTCTCAGGCGTGCAGCCAGAGGACTGGGGTTGAAAAATGATTGAATTGCCTTTGATTTGCCTGCCGGGCACCCTGGTCTGGAGCGCGCCGGATGCGCCGGCAGCTCTGACCTGCGCACCAATGCCCCTGGGCATCGGGCCTGCGTACAGCATGACCGGACAGGTGCGTAGCTACGGCCTGGAATCCATGGTCCCCGGCGAAAGCGTGCAGAGCATGGGCCATCACGGGCGGTCCTGCTACCTGGGAACTGACGGGTCGAGCCATTACTTCGCCAAGGGCGTGGGGTGGACGATCGGCACGGGCTGGACGCCCGAGCATGGCAACATCGGCATCCTGCCGTTGTGGGCGGCGCTCAGGGAGCGCGATGTCGGGCAGGCTGTGGCTGACCTGGGCATCGCAGTTTCGTCGCCCATGGCCATCTGGGAACTCTCGGCGGTGCCTGGGCCTCAAGGAACACTCGTCGGGGCATCGGACGTGCCGGACCTGGACGGCAGCCCTGCGCGCCCCAGTGTTTTCGTCTATCGCAGCCGCGAGCGCTGGCGTCTGGCCGATCTTCCTTTCATGGACGTGTCCGAACGCGCCCGCGTGCGTGACCGCTTCTGGGACATCATCGAAACCCTGCGGCAATCTGTGCGGGTGCTGCACGCGCACGGCGGGCATGACTATTCGATCAGCCTGCACAACGCCTGGATCGACGGTGCGCGCGTTGATTTCGAGTACGTCTACCTGCCGCAGCAGCCCCATCCCGTCGCGGCGCTCAATGGCAATATCGCCAGCTGGCAGTCGAAAGAGCGGTTTGCACTGCACGAGCTGATCTTCCAGCTGGCAGACCTGGCGGGCGTAGAAATCCTGGCCGACGCAATGCCCGAGAGGCGTGCGCGGATGATGCCGTGAACGGCACCCGACCAGCGCAGGTGGGCCTCCTGGCCGCGACGGATCCTGCGGACCTGTGCGGCCTGTCGGACCCCTTCGACCCGGACCGCTCCCTCAACCTGAATCGGCGGCACTGGCCCGGGGCGGCCTTCAGCGGGCTGGACCTGCTGCGTGAGGCGGAGGCCCTGTTTCGGCGGGGTGATGAGGCCGGCTGCCGCCGGGTGTTGCAGGCGCTCGGTTCTCCTGTCCGCGATGGCGGGCACATCGATGCCATCGTATGGAGGGCGCGGCGCCTGGCCATCGGCGAGAACGCGTTCGGGTACGCGACGGGTTCCCTGGATGTCCGCGGGGCCGACCCGCGCCTGTGGGCCAACATCCATGACGACCCGAAAGACGATTCCGTGCACGCGGTGCGCCTGAAAGGCCGGGTGACGCGAGCCTTCAACCCCATGCTGCGGACTTTGCGCGCACTTCACCAGGCCCACTTCGGAGCAGGTGCACGCCAGATGGTCGTCATGACGCGGTATGCGCACAGTGCCGCAGGCAGCGCCCCCCCGGCATCCTCCAACCCCGCGGAGGATTTCCATTTCGACGGCTACGGGGATTTCAACGCCGTCTGCTATCTGCAGACTGTCACGGAGGATGACGGTCCCTTCGAGTACATCGACGGATCGCAGGCCCTGCCCCAGTCGTTGCTGCTGCGTGCGGCCCACGAGCATCTGTTCTTCGACCTGGGTCTGACTCGCCCGCAGCAGCTGGAGTCCTGGCCCCTGGCTCTGCGTGGAACGCCGCGCGTGGGCGACTTCCTGGACCCGGACAAGGCGCAGGCCTTGTTGGCGTATCGCCGGGAGATGCTCGGCGGCCCGGGTCTTTACATTCTTTTCGACGCCCGGTACCTGATCCATCGGGGAGGGATGCCGCGCCGGGGGCGGCGGCTAGCGGTCTTTGCCAATCCCGTCTGGCCCAGGCGCGAAGCCGCGGAACGCCTCACTGTCCCGCCTCTGGTCAGGCCTATCTGGTGGAGCTGAGTCAGGTATGGGCCCCTCCTTTTTAGCTCCGATTCCTGGGCCGTGACGTGATAGATCTCCAGGTGATGCGCGATCGGCGCGAACAACTGCTTCAGGCGCTGGGCGCCGACGCGACTGCGCACGGAGACCGTCTCCTCCTGGATCATCTGCGCGGCGTCCATGCCCTCCTGCATCGGTGGCGCGGTGACGACGCGGTGTCGCGCGCCGGGTTGTTCCACAGCATCTACGGATCCCAGGCCTTCCCCGTGGCTTTGGCTTCACCGGCCGACCGGATGCGGGTCAGTGCGGTGATTGGCGCACGAAGCGAAGCCATCGCCTATGCCTTCGGACGATGCGACCGCGGCATCCTGTTCCAGCCCGGCCCTTGTCCGGCGCAGTTTCTTGACCGGATCACAGGCGACCCGATCAACCTGGGTACGGATCTCCTGGCGGCGCTGGTAGAAATCGAGGCGGCCAACGTGCTGGAGCAGACACCGCCACTGACGCGACTGGACGCCGACATCCGGGAGGCGCTTCCCACGATATGGACGCCTCGTCTTGCGTTGCTTTCGCAAGGCGCTCGCGACGATCTCCTGGCCTACCTGGAGGGGGGGCTCTCGATCGGGGAGATCCGCGACCGCGCGGGGATCCCCCGTACGGATCAAGCGGGATGAATCGAGACAAGCGCGCTGCCGAAGGCCGCCGATCAGGCCGCGCCGCCCAGGCGCCAGGCCAATCCTGCAAAGCCGAACGCGGCGATCACCGTTATCACATCCCACTGCCACTGCAGTAGCGCCCACATCGCCAGAGCCTTGAAATCAGGCCCGGCCGTGCCCCAGGCCACGTGGCCGATGAAGAAAAGCCCCAGGCTGGCGATCACGTCGCCCAGGAACAGGGTGTCCGGGCCAAGTACTTCACGCAACCAGCCGCCGACGAAGCCCACGAAGGCCACCACCATGATCAGGGCCCCGGGCGTGGTCTCGCCCAGGGCCAGGCCGTCGATCATCTGCGGTCCCGCGACGAAGTGAAGAAGGTCGCCAAGGAACTCCTCTCGCGGCTGTAGAGGCTGCTGGTGCTCAAATAGCGGTAGAAGTCGGCGGCGAGATCAACGCTCAACCAGGCGATCGAGGACACGCTCGACACGCTGCCGAGTATCTACGACCGGCCATTGTTCGCGCAGAAGGGCTCGGCACTGTTCGAGCATGTGTATGAAAGCTACCCGGTGTGGAATGAGAGGGTTTATGTGTGACACACCCACCCCTGAATATTAGAAGGGGGTTGTGCCGACATGCGGGCCTCACGCAGCCCGACGAAGATCGGAACTGGTGGCGCAGAAGTTCGGACAAGCCGCCGGTTCTTGTTATGCGGGCGAGAAGAGCGAACCTTTTCTGCGAACTGGCTGATGCTAGCCGGACAATTTGACTGGAAGAACCGATGTTAAGTGCAGGTTGCGTGTACACGTGCGGGTACACATATCGAAGGAGGGAGCCCGAGAGCATTGATTCATGAGGGTTTCCGGGCATTCCTTCCATCTTGCATCGCCAAGTGAGCTGCCCTGGCGCTCGTCACCGCCGTGACTGCAAAGCGCCTGGGCTGCGGCCCATCATGCCCGCACACCACAAGGAGTGCGCATGGGACAACGACTGCAGGGCCAGGTGGCCATCATCACCGGGGCCAGTCGCGGCATTGGCCGGGCCATCGCCGAGGCTTACGCCGCAGAGGGCACCAGCCTGTGCCTCATGGCCACGGCCAGTGACAAACTCGCCGAGGTGGCCGCCAGCTTGAATCTGGGCAGCGAACGGCTGATGACGCTGGCGGTGGATGTGCGCGACCGGGCCGCCTGCTTTGCGGCGGTGGCGCAGGTGCAGCAGCGCCATGGCCGGGTGGACGTGCTGGTCAACAACGCTGGCGTTTACCGCGCCAAGGCCTTCCTCGACTACAGCGACCAGGACTTCCAGGACATGCTGGATGTGAATCTGTTTGGTGTGCTGCATTGCATGCAGGCCTGTCTGCCGGGCATGCAGGCGCGTCGGCACGGGCGCATCGTCAACATCGCCTCGACCGCGGGCAAGTGGGGCTCACGCAACCAAAGTGCCTACAACACCAGCAAGCATGCGGTGGTCGGACTGACGCGCTGCGTGGCGCTTGAGGCCAGTCCCTTCGCGGTCACGGTCAATGCCATCTGCCCGGGCTTTGTGCAGACCGACATGGTCGAGGAGCTCAAGGCGCAGGTGGCGGCCAGCGCCGGCATGAGCGGCGAGGACATGGTCAAGGCGGCGCTGGCGCGGGTGCCCCTGGGCCGCATCCTCGATCCTGCCGAGATCGCGCAGCTGGCGGTGTATCTGGGCAGCCCCGAGTCGCGCGGCATGACTGGCCAGTCCATCCTGCTCGATGGCGGCATGGTCCTGGTCTGAACCGAAGTGGTGCGCCAAGACACCTCGGAGACAAACTTCGGGATAACCATGACACCAGACGGACAGCGCGCACTCAGAATGGCCCGACTGCCAGACGCCTGCAGTGGTTTCAACCCAGTGAGCAAGCACGATGCCCAGTGAATACATTCTCGAGACCCGCAACCTTGTCAAGGAATTCAAGGGTTTCATCGCCGTCAACGACGTGAATCTGCAGGTGCGCCGCGGACAGATCCACGCCCTGATCGGCCCCAACGGAGCGGGCAAGACGACGGTGTTCAACCTGCTCACCAAGTTCCTGATTCCCACCCGCGGCCAGATCCTGTTCAACGGCCACGACATCACCTCCGAAAAGCCCGCCCAGGTGGCGCGCCGCGGCATCGTGCGCTCTTTCCAGATCTCGGCCACCTTCCCCAACCTCTCGGTGGTGCAGAACGTGCGGATCGCCCTGCAGCGCGCCACCGGCCTGTCGATGCACTTCTGGCGCTCCGAGCGGGTGCTCGACCAGCTCAACGACCGGGCCATGGCCCTGCTCGCCGAGGTCGACCTGCAAGACATGGCCCACCTCACCGCCGTCGAACTGCCCTACGGCCGCAAGCGCGCGCTGGAAATCGCCACCACGCTGGCCATGGAGCCCGAGCTGATGCTGCTCGACGAACCGACGCAGGGCATGGGCCACGAGGACGTGGACCGCGTCACCCAGCTGATCAAAAAGGTCAGCGCCAACCGAACCATCCTGATGGTTGAACACAACATGAACGTCGTCTCCAGCATCGCCGACACCATCAGCGTGCTGCAGCGCGGCCAGGTGATTGCCGAAGGGCCATACCAGGTGGTGTCCAAGAACCCGCAGGTGCTCGAAGCCTATATGGGCACCACCGACAACGAACTGGAGGGCGCCCATGGCTGAGGCGACCGAACTGCTGCGCATCAGCAACCTGCACGCCTGGTACGGCGAGTCGCACATCCTGCACGGGGTGGACCTCACGGTCCACCAAGGCGAGGTGGTCACCCTGCTCGGCCGCAACGGCGCGGGCCGCACGACCACCATCAAGTCCATCCTCGGTCTGGTGGGCAAACGCAGCGGCTCCATCTCCCTCAACGGCACCGAAACGATCGGCCTGCCCACCCACGAGATCGCCCGCCTGGGCATCGGCTATTGCCCGGAAGAGCGGGGCATCTTTGCCTCGCTGACCTGCGAGGAAAACCTGCTGCTGCCGCCCGCCATCGCCGGGGGCGGCATGTCGCTCGATGAAATCTACGAGATGTTCCCCAACCTGCTCGAGCGCCGGAGCAGCCCGGGCACCCGTCTGTCTGGGGGCGAGCAGCAGATGCTGGCGGTCGGGCGCATTCTGCGCACCGGCGCCAAGCTGCTGCTGCTCGACGAGATTTCGGAAGGTTTGGCCCCGGTGATCGTGCAGGCGCTGGCGCGCATGATCCGCGCCCTCAAGGCCAAGGGCTTCACCATCATCATGGTCGAACAGAACTTCCGTTTTGCGGCGCCGCTGGCGGACCGCTTCTATGTGATGGAGCACGGCACGATCGTCGAGGGTTTTGCCGCTGCCGAGTTGCCCAACAAGATGGGCATGCTCAGCGAATACCTCGGCGTCTGATTCATTTCAACCAGGAGACAAACCATGAAACGCAAACTTCTCTCGATCGCCGCAGCCGCAGCTTGTGCCTGGGGCGGGGCCGCCCAGGCGCAGATCTCTGACGGCGTGGTCAAGATCGGCGTGCTCAACGACATGTCCGGTCTGTATTCCGACATCACCGGCCCGGGTTCGGTCCTCGCCGCCCGCATGGCGGTGGAGGACTACATGAAGGCTTCGGGCAGCCGGCTCAAGGTCGAAATCGTCGGCGCCGACCACCAGAACAAGCCCGATGTGGGTTCGAACATCGCGCGCCAGTGGTTCGACACCGACAAGGTGGACATGATCGCCGACGTGCCCACCTCCTCGGTCGGTCTGGCCGTGGCCAAGATCGCCAGCGACAAGGGCAAGCTGCTTGTGAACTCCGGCTCGGCCACCGCCGACCTCACGGGCAAGGCCTGCAACGCCAACACCATCCACTGGGCCTATGACACCTGGATGCTGGCCAACGGCACCGGCAAGGCCATCGTCAAGAGCGGCGGCAACACCTGGTTCTTCCTGACCGCCGATTACGCCTTCGGCCACGCGCTCGAGCGCGACACCGAGGCGGTGGTCAACGCCAACGGCGGTCGCGTGGTCGGCAAGGTCCGCACCCCGTTCCCGACCCAGGACTTCTCGTCCTTCCTGTTGCAGGCGCAGGCTTCCCGGGCCAAGATCATCGGCCTGGCCAACGCCGGCGGTGACACCACCAACTCCATCAAGCAGGCGGCCGAATTCGGCATCACCCGCGGCGGCCAGAACCTGGCCGGTCTGCTGGTGTTCCTGCCCGACGTGCATTCGCTGGGCCTGAACATCGCCCAGGGCCTGATGCTGACCGAGACCTTCTACTGGGACCTGAACGACCAGACCCGTGCCTGGAGCCGCCGCTTTGCCGCCGCCAACAACGGCAAGATGCCTTCGATGGTGCAGGCTGGCGTGTACTCGAGCGTGTTGCACTACCTCAAGGCAGTGGATGCGGCCAAGACCGACGACGGCACCAAGGTCGCGGCCAAGATGAAGGAACTGCCCACCGATGACCCGCTGTTTGGCAAGGGCAGCGTGCGCCCCGACGGTCGCAAGATCCACCCGGCCTACCTCTTTGAGGTCAAGAAGCCGGGCGAGTCCAAAGGTCCGTACGACTACTACAAGCTGGTGGCCACCATCCCGGCCAACGAAGCTTTCCGTCCGTTGGCCGAGAGCGAGTGCCCTCTGGTCAAGAAGTGATCCCCTTGTTCTGAGCCACACGAAGTCACCGCCATGGAAATTTTTGGCATTCCATCCCAAGCCCTGTTCGGGCAATTGCTGATCGGGCTGATCAACGGCTCGTTTTACGCGCTGCTCTCGCTGGGCCTGGCGGTGATCTTCGGCTTGCTGAACATCATCAACTTCACCCACGGCGCCCAGTACATGCTGGGCGCCTTTGTGGCCTACCTCGGACTCAACCAGCTGGGCATGAACTACTGGGTGGCCCTGCTGATCACCCCGATCGTGGTGGGGGCCACCGGTGTGCTGATCGAGCGCACCATGCTCAAACAGCTCTACAAGCTCGACCACCTGTACGGCTTGCTGCTGACCTTCGGGCTGGCGCTGATCATCCAGGGCCTGTTCCGCAACGAATTCGGCTCCTCGGGCATGCCTTATCCCGCGCCCGAGGTCTTCAAAGGGGTGTTCAACACCGGCTTCATGTTCCTGCCCAAATACCGGGCCTGGGTCATCGTGGCTTCGCTGGTGGTCTGTCTGGCGACCTGGTACGTGATCGAGCGGACCAAGCTGGGCGCCTACCTGCGGGCCGCCACCGAAAACCCGAGCCTGGTGCAGGCGTTCGGCATCAACGTGCCGCGCATGATCACCCTGACCTACGGCTTTGGCGTCGGCCTGGCCGCCCTGGCTGGCGTGATGGCCGCACCCATCTACCAGGTCAACCCGACCATGGGGGCGGACCTCATCATCGTGGTGTTTGCCGTGGTGGTGATCGGCGGCATGGGCTCCATCATGGGCGCCATCGTCACCGGTTTCGGTCTGGGCCTGATCGAGGGCCTGACCAAGGTGTTCTATCCGGAAGCCTCGGCCACCGTGATCTTCGTGATCATGACCATCGTCCTGCTCCTCAAGCCTGCCGGCCTGTTCGGCACCCAGAAGTAACGCCATGACGAACTCTGCATCTGCCTCGGCCTCGACCGAATCGAACAAGTCCCTCTGGGTGGCCTTTGCCATCATGGTGGCGGTCTTTGCCATCGCCCCGATCTGGGTCTACCCGGTGTTCCTGATGAAGGTGATGTGCTTTGCCATGTTCGCCTGCGCTTTCAACCTGCTGCTGGGTTTTGGCGGTTTGCTGTCTTTCGGGCACGCCATGTTCCTGGGGCTGGCGGGTTACACCTCGGCCCATGCGGCCAAGGTCTGGGGCCTGAACCCCGAACTGGCCATCGTGATCGGGACCCTGAGCGCCATGGCCCTGGCCTACGTCGTCGGCTCGCTGGCCATTCGCCGTCAGGGCATCTATTTCGCCATGATCACGCTGGCGCTGGCCCAGATGATCTTCTTCTTCTGCCTGCAGGCCCCTTTCACCGGCGGTGAAGACGGCATCCAGGGCGTGCCCCGGGGCAAGCTGTTCGGCATCATCGACCTGAGCGACAACATCAACATGTATGTGTTCGTGCTGGTGATCTTCCTGGCGAGCTTTCTCTTCATCTGGCGCGTGGTCCATTCGCCCTTTGGCCAGATCCTCAAGGCCATCCGCGAGCACCAGGACCGGGCCACCTCGCTGGGCTACGACACCGACCGCTACAAGCTGCTGGCGTTTGTGATTTCTGGCGCCCTGGCCGGCACCGCGGGTGCCAGCAAGGCCCTGGTGTTCCAGCTCGCCTCGCTCACCGATGTGCACTGGAGCATGTCGGGCGAGGTGGTGCTGATGACCCTGCTGGGGGGCATGGGTACCCTGTTCGGGCCGGTGGCGGGTGCCGCCGTGATCGTCACCATGCAGAACTACCTGGCCCAGCTGGGTGCCTGGGTCACGATCGTGCAGGGCATCATCTTCGTGGTCTGTGTGCTCGCCTTCCGGCGCGGCATCATCGGCGAGATCGCCAACCTGATCAAGAAGCCGCTCTGATCCGCGTCCGTGGCGACGCAGCACCCGGCCCGCAGCTGCGGGCCTGGTCGTTTCAGCGCATGAAGCGTTTGACGTAGTCCTCGCCCAGGCCCACCGCCTGGAAGTGCGCGCGGTACTTGTCGATGCGGGTGAACACATCGTCGTAGCCGGTGGATTGGCCCTGGGGGTCCACGTACATCAGCGCGCCATGCACGGTGAACAGGGTCACCATGTCCTGGCAATCGTCGGGCACCACCAGGGTGTGGGTTTCGCCCGGCGGCTCAAACACATAGCTGCCTTCGTGGGCCACCCAGTCGTGCTCGAGGTAAAGCCATTTGCCCTTGATGACGTAGGCATGCACCTGGCCCGAGTGGCGGTGGCGCTGCAGCAGGCCCGAGCGCTTGACCTTGAGCAGGTGCACATAAAAGCCGCCGGTCACGTTCAGGTGGATCGGCCGCGACCAGATGCCTTCGCCCACCGGCGCCCACAGCAGGGGGTCGTCGGTCAGCACATCCGGGATCACCATGTCGGGCGCCATGCCCCAGGGCTGGGGTTTGGCATAGGGCACACGGTCGTCGGGGCTGGGGGCGGGGCTGAGTCTGGCATTCATGGCGTTCTCCTGAAGCGGGTGAACCAAGCCTAAAGGCTTGTCACCCGCTTGTCTGCATGGTGCGCGACAGCCCGGCGGGCTGGGCTAGACTGGCCAGGCCATGTCCACCACCCTTCCCCCGGGCCTTTGGCTCATCAGCCTGGCCGCTTTCAGCAGCATGGCCTCGATGCGGGTCTGCGACCCCATGCTGGTGGCCCTGTCCGGCGAATTCCAGGTCAGCGTCGGCGAGGCCTCGCGCGTGGTCTCGGCCTTTGCCGTGGCCTACGGCTGCATGCAGCTGTTCTATGGCCCGCTGGGCGACCGCATGGGCAAGCTGCGCGTGATCAATGCCGCCGTGCTGGCCTGTGCCTGCTTCAGCGCCGTCACGGCCCTGGCCGCCGATTTCGAGTTGCTGGTGCTCGCGCGTGCGCTCATGGGCGCCAGCGCGGCCGGCATCATCCCGCTGTCCATGGCCTGGCTGGGCGACCAGGTGGGCTACGAGCGGCGCCAGGAAACGCTGGCGAAACTGATGAGCGCCACCGTCACCGGCATGATGGCCGGCCAGTGGTTTGGCGGCTGGGCGGCCGAATCCCTGGGCTGGCGCGCGGCCTTCATGGTGCTTTCTGGCATGTTTGCGGCCGCCGCCGCCCTGCTGTATGTCCAGATGGGCCCGCTGCGCCGGACCACCCCGATGCGCACCGAAGGCTCGTATTGGCGCCAGGCGCTCAGCGGTCTGGCCTTGCTGCGGATTCCGCGGGTGCGCTGGGTGCTGGCCGTCACCGGCATCGAAGGCGCCCTGGCTTTTGGCACGCTGGCCTTTGTGCCCAGCCAACTGGTGCAGCACTTTGGCGTGAGCGCCGCGGTGGCCGGGGCCCTGATGGCGCTGTACGGCATCGGCGGCCTGGCCTACAGCCAGATGGCGCGCCGCTGGCTGGGCTGGTTCGGTGAGCGAGGCCTGGCCCGGCTGGGCAGCGCGCTGGTGGCCGCAGGCCTCTTGCTGCTGGCCTGGACCGAGCATGTGGCCTGGGCCGCCACCGGCTGCCTGAGTGCCGGCCTGGGCTTTTACATGCTGCACAACACCCTGCAGACGCAGGCCACGCAGATGGCGCCCGAGGCGCGCGGCAGCGCGGTCACCCTGTTTGCCTGCATGCTGTTTTTCGGGCAGTCCGCGGGCGTTCTGGTGGCGGCGCAGACGGTGGACCGCGGCGGCCTCGACTGGGCCTACACCGTCTCGGCCCTGGGCATGCTGGTGCTGGGTGCGGTGGTGGCCCGCCGGGTCCAGGCCAAGGTCTGATCAGTGCCCCTCGAACTCCACCAGGGTGAACAGCGGCAGGCCTGAGGCCCGGATGCGGGCCGAGCCGCCGAGCTCGGGCAGGTCCACGATGGCGGCGCCCTCCATCACGGTGGCGCCCAGTTTTTCCAGCAGCTTGCGGCCCGCCATCATGGTGCCGCCGGTGGCGATCAGGTCGTCGATCAGCAGCACGCGCTGGCCGGGCCGGACCGCATCGGTGTGCAGCTCGACCGTGGCGCTGCCGTATTCGAGCTCGTAGGTTTCCTCCACCGTGGTGAAAGGCAGCTTGCCTTTTTTGCGGATCGGCACAAAGCCCACCCCCAGCTCATAAGCCACCACCGAGCCGAGGATGAAGCCGCGGGCGTCCAGGCCGGCCACCACATCGGGGCGCAGCGCCGGGTCCATGTAGCGGTGCACAAAGGCGTCGATCAGCACGCGAAAGACGCGCGGGTCTTGCAGCAAGGGGGTGATGTCACGGAACTGCACCCCGGGCGCGGGCCAGTCGGGCACGGTCCGGATGTGCTGTTTGAGGAAGTCGTGGACGTTCATGGCGGTCATGGCATCAGCCCTTGAGCAGTTTTTCTTCGGCAATCGCCAGGGTTCGGGGGGTGCCCGAGAGCACCAGGGTGTCGTTCATTTGCAGTTCGGTTTCGTCCCGCACGGCTTCGTTCTTGCCGTTGGCGCGGCGCAGGTTGACCAGGCGCACGCCCATGGCGTGGAAGTTCAGGTCGGCCAGCGGCTTGCCCAGCCAGGGCGAGGCCAGGGGCAGGCTCAGGGTGCTCAGGCGCTCGTGCTCGATCTCTTCGATGGTGTCGTCGTCGGCCCCGTGGAAATAGCCCTTGAGCAGGTTGTAGCGCGCATCGCGCTGGTCTTGCACGGCGCGGATCACGCGCCGCATCGGCACGCCCACCAGGGCCAGCGCATGGCTGGCGAGCATGAGCGAGCCCTCCAGCGCCTCGGGCACCACCTCGGTGGCGCCCGCCTGTTGCAGCTTGTCCAGGTCCTGGTCGTCCTTGGTGCGCACGATGACCGGCACCTGCGGCGCGTGGCTTTGGGTGTGGCCCAGCACCTTGGTGGCCGCAGCCGTGTCCAGGTAGGTCACCACCACCGCGCTGGCGCGCGCCAGGCCTGCGGCCATGAGCGACTGCAGGCGCCCCGCATCGCCAAACACCACCGAGTCGCCGGCGGCGGCGGCCTGGCGCACGCGGTCGGGGTCGAGGTCGAGCGCCATGTAGGGAATGCCTTCCTGCTCGAGCATGTGCGCCAGGCTCTGCCCGGTGCGGCCATAGCCACAGATGATGACGTGCTTGCTGGTGTTGATCGACTTGCGCGCGATGGTCGTCATCTGCAGCGACTGCTGCAGCCATTCGCTGGCCACCAGCTTCATCACCAGGGTGTTGCTGTGCAGGATGATGAAGGGCGTGGCCAGCATCGACAGCACCATGCTGGCGAGCACCGGATTGAGCAGCTCGGGCGGGACGATGCCGCTGTCCGAGCCCAGCGTCAGCAGCACGAAGCCGAATTCGCCGGCCTGCGCCAGGTACAGGCCGGTGCGCAGGGCCACGCCGTTGCTCGCGCCGTAGGCCCTGGCCAGGGCCGCCACCAGCACCAGCTTGAAGAGCACCGGCAGCACCAGCAGCACCAGCACCAGGGGCCAGCGCTCGAACACGATATGCCAGTCCAGCATCATGCCGATGGTGATGAAAAACAGGCCCAGCAGCACATCGTGGAAGGGCCGGATGTCCAGCTCCACCTGGTGCTTGTATTCGGTCTCCGAGATCAGCATGCCCGCAATGAAGGCGCCCAGCGCCAGGCTCAGACCGGCCAGCTCGGTCAGCCAGGCCAGGCCCAGCGTGACCAGCAGCAGGTTGAGCACGAACAGCTCTTCGCTCTTGCGCCTGGCCACCAGGGTGAGCCACCAGCGCATCACGCGCTGGCCGCCCGTCAGCAGCAGGGTGATCAGCACCGTGGCCTTGAGCCCGGCCAGCAGCAGCGAGGTCAGCATGGCCTCTGGCGGCGAGCCCAGGGCCGGGATCAACACCAGCAGCGGCACCACGGCCAGATCCTGGAACAGCAGCACGCCCATCACCCGCTGGCCGTGTTCGGATTCCAGCTCGAGCCGGTCGGCCATCAGCTTGACCACGATCGCCGTGCTGCTCATGACCATGGCGCCCGCCAGGGCCAGGGCGGTTTGCCACTGCATTTGCCACAGGCCCGGGGCCAGCGTGGCCAGAAACAGCGAGCCGCAGGTCACAACAACCAGGGTCAGCGCCACCTGCAGCAGGCCCAGGCCAAACACATGGCGGCGCATGGCGCGCAGCTTGGGCAGGTTGAATTCGAGGCCGATCACGAACATCAGGAAGACCACGCCGAATTCGGCCAAGTGCCGGATGCCGCTGGAATTCTGGGCCAGGGCCAGCGCATTGGGGCCGATCACCACGCCCACCGCCAGATAGCCCAGCATGGGCGGCAGGCGCAGCATGCGGCAGCCGACCACGCCAAGCACGGCGGCCAGCAGGTACAGCAGCGTCAGTTCAAGGGCGTTCATGGCCTGATCCTACCAACGGATGGCGATCTTCTCGGGCAAAGGTCTTGCGGGCCGTGTGCAGCCGGCGCTTGCAGGCCCGCCGATAAAATGCCCCCATGACCCTTTCTGCCCCCACCTTGCTGCAGCTGGCCCGCGACACGCTCGACATCGAGGCCGCCGCCCTGCAGGGCCTGAAAACCCGCCTGGACCAGCGCTTTGTGCGTGCCGTCGAGATGGTGCTGGGCGTCAAGGGCCGCGTGGTGGTCACCGGCATGGGCAAGAGCGGCCACATCGGCCGCAAGATCGCGGCCACGCTGGCTTCTACCGGCACCCCGGCCATGTTTGTGCACCCGGCCGAGGCCAGCCATGGCGATCTGGGCATGATCCAGCCGGTGGATCTGGTGCTGGCCATCTCCAACAGCGGCGAAAGCGACGAGCTGGTGGCCATCCTGCCGGTGCTCAAGCGGCAGGGCGTGCCCCTGATCGCCATGACCGGTGGCCTGCAGTCCTCGCTGGCCCGCCATGCCGATGTGGTGCTCGACAGCTCGGTCGAGAAAGAGGCCTGCCCGCTCAACCTGGCCCCGACCGCCAGCACCACCGCGCAGCTGGCGCTGGGCGACGCGCTCGCCGTGGCCTTGCTGGACGCCCGCGGTTTCCGGCCCGAAGATTTCGCCCGCTCGCATCCTGGCGGCTCGCTGGGCCGGCGCCTGCTCACGCACGTGAGCGATGTCATGCGCAGCGGCGATGCGGTGCCGCGGGTGGCGCCCGAAGCCAGCTTCAGCGAGCTGATGCAGGAAATGAGCCGCAAGGGGCTGGGCGCCTCGGCGGTGGTCGATGCGGCCGGCCGCCCGGTGGGCGTATTCACCGACGGCGACCTGCGCCGCCTGATCGAGAAGGGCTTGGACCTGCGCGCCCTGCGCGCCGGCGAGGTCATGCACGCCGCACCGCGCACGGTGCTGCGCGACGCCCTGGCGGTCGAAGCGGCCGAGATGATGGAGCAGCACCGCATCACCAGCATCCTGGTGGTGGACAGCGAGGGCCTGCTCTGTGGCGCGCTCAACAGCAACGACCTGATGCGTGCCAAGGTGATTTGATGCCCGACTTCGTGCCCGCCCTCCAGCACCCGCCCGAACTGCTGCTCCAGGCCCAGGGCATCCGGGTCGCCTTTTTTGATGTCGATGGCGTGCTCACCGACGGCGGTCTGTATTTTTCAGAATCGGGCGAATCGCTCAAGCGTTTCTCGGTGCTCGACGGCCAGGGCCTCAAGCTCTTGCAGCAGGCCGGCATCACGCCGGTGGTGATCACCGGGCGCGATTCGGCGCCGCTGCGCCTGCGCATGAAGGCCTTGGGCATCACGCACGCCCGCTATGGCACCGAAGACAAGCGCCCGGCCGCCGAGGCCATCCTGGCCGAGCTCGGGCTGGACTGGACCCAGGCGGCCGCCATGGGCGACGACTGGCCCGATCTGCCGGTGATGCAGCGGGCGGCTTTTGCCTGCGCGCCGGCCAATGCGCACGCCCAGAACAAGGCGATCGCCCACCATGTCACCACCGAGCGCGGTGGCGAAGGCGCGGCGCGTGCCTTTTGCGATCTGCTGCTGGTGGCCGGCGGCCACTATGCGCGCCTGCTGGCGCAGGTGGGCGTTTCGGCCCACAAGGGCCCCTCGGCATGAAGAACGCCTGGCTGGCCCTGCGCCGCGCACTCGATCACCTGACGCTGTACCTGCCGCTGCTCATCATGGCCGTGCTGGCC
>JACCDU010230396.1_pt1 | contig 24921 bp, 26 predicted proteins | sample 7446081 | NCBI WGS metagenome assembly JACCDU01 (sample SAMN15323447, study PRJNA562643) | freshwater metagenome | isolation source: river surface water | place: USA:Blue River Watershed | collected 2017-08-17
AGCCATGCCCAGGCCGTCGCCGGTATTGATGAAGGCATTGGTCGAGGAATGGTAAATGCGACCGGCGCCGCCGGTGGCGAAAATGGTGGCGCGCGTGTGGAAGGCCACCACATCGCCGGTTTCCATATCAAGGGCAGTCACACCGATCACGGCACCCGAATCATCACGAATCAGATCCAGCGCCATCCACTCCACGAAGAACTGGGTGTTGGCACGAACGTTACGCTGGTACATGGCATGCAGCATGGCGTGACCGGTACGGTCAGCGGCGGCGCACGAACGGTTGACCGGCTTTTCGCCAAAGTTCTGCGAGTGACCACCGAACGGGCGCTGGTAAATCTTGCCGTTGTCCAGACGGTCAAACGGCATACCGTAGTGTTCGAGTTCGACGACGCACTCGGTGGCCTTACGCACCATGAATTCGATGGCATCCTGGTCACCCAGCCAGTCCGAACCCTTGACGGTGTCGTACATGTGCCACATCCAGTGGTCTTCATTCACATTGCCCAGCGGCGCAGCAACACCACCCTGTGCGGCAACGGTGTGCGAACGGGTCGGGAACACTTTGGTCAGAACGGCGGTCTTCAGACCGGCTTCGGCCACCTGAAGGGCAGCACGCAGGCCCGAACCACCGGCACCGACGATTACAACATCATACTTATGAACGGGGATGCTCATCTTTACAGGCTCCACAGAATCTTGCTGGCCCAACCGGCATAACCGATCAGAACGGCGATAGTCAGGACATGCATCGACAGACGAACGCCAGTCGGCTTGATGTAGTCCATCCACAGGTCACGGATACCAATCCATGCGTGGTAGAAGAGGCTCAGGAAGAACAGGAAGGTCACGAACTTCATGAAGCCGTTGGCAAACAGACCACGCCACGCATCAGCAGTAGCGGGCTGAACAACCACCAGCGCCACCAGGAAGATCACGGTATACACGGCCATCAGCACGGCGGTTGCGCGCTGGGCGATCCAGGTAGTGAGGCCGTAGTGAGCCCCGACAACGTTACGCTTCATTACCACAGCAGACACCCCCCAAGAATCACGGTCAGCGTGAGGCTGACAATCAGAACCAGACCAGCCGACTTACGAGCCGACGGAAGATCGATACCGATGTGCCAGTCGAGCAGCAGGAAGCGGATGCCGGCGCAGAAGTGGTGCAGATAAGCCCACAGCAGACCCAGCAGAACCAGCTTGCCGATCGGATTGGCCACAACGGCCTGGACGCTTTCGAAGCCACCGTCACTCAGACTCCACTGGAACAGCGCGAGAATGAGCGGGAGGCACAGAAAAAGGCCAACGCCACTAACGCGATGCAGGATGGAGACTTTACCCGGCAGGGGCAAACGGATCGTTTTCAGATCCAGATTTTTTGGACGTTGCTTCTTCTTGATGGCTAACTCTGTCATGTGTTTTCCTTCTATCAAGACTACCTGGAACCTTGGATTGTAGCCGAAGCCGTGGGCGATGGAATCCCCCCGACACGTGTTTCTTAAGCTTTTTTTAATCTGGAGTCGACCCGCACCTGTTCAGTGCAGCGCACCAAAATCGGCGCGCCGCCACAGCAACTAACCCAACTCATTGAAATAGTGATGGTTTACGGTGGAATACAGGCCGCGACGCCATTCCGCCGCCCGGTCGCCATACGTAAACGCCGTGCGCTCGACGCTCAACAAAGGCGTGCCAACCGTCAATCCCAGCAAATCGGCTGCCGTCACATCGGCCGCCACAGCCCGGATTTTCTCCTCTGCCCGCACCATACGAACACCAAACAGCGTTTCAAACAGGGTATACAGAGAACGGTCGGACGCTTTGAGCTGATCGAGCGTGAGATTCGGAAACAGATCGGCCGGCAGGTAGATTTCATCCACCACCATCGGTTTACCATCCAGGCGCAAAATCCGGCGCAGTTGAATGACCGGGTCGCCATAAGGAATCGACAGTGCCTTTGCCACCTCGTGGCCGGCACGCAGCGTCTGGCATTCCAACGGCTCACTCCGGGAACGCGGGACGCCGCCCTCATCCGGTACCAGACGCAGAAAACGGAAAAAAGCCCGCGGGTCGGCATGCGTAGCTACAAAGGTACCTTTGCCCTGTCGCCGCACCAGCAGATTTTCAGCGGCCAACTCATCAATGGCCCGACGCACCGTCCCCTGGCTCACTTCAAAACGGGCCGCCAGATCCATTTCGCTGGGAATCATCTCGCCCGGCGCCCATTCCTTATCGGCAAGGGCTTGCACAATCAGATCCTGAATCTGGCGGTAGAGCGGTCGAAATGCAGGCACGGAGGCTGGCACGGAGGCATGTGTTGTCATAGATATCATTTCAGCACAGATTTGGTGGCTTTGCGCATTGACAGCATCACCCTGCCCCACTACCATCGAAAAGTTTCATCCACACTTCAAAATTTCGAGGAGTCTTCTATGTCCAAAGCGCCTATGCGCGTCGCCATCACCGGCGCCGCTGGTCAGATCGGTTATAGCCTGCTGTTCCGTATTGCTTCCGGCGAAATGCTGGGCAAAGACCAGCCCGTCATTCTCCAACTGCTGGATCTGCCGCAAGCCCAGAAGGCTGTGCAAGGCGTGATGATGGAGCTGGACGACTGTGCTTTCCCGCTGCTGCAAGGCATGATCGCCACCGACGACCCGAACGTGGCATTCAAAGATGCTGACGTTTGCCTGCTGGTTGGCGCCCGTCCGCGTGGCCCGGGCATGGAACGTGCCGATCTGCTGCAAGCCAACGGCGCGATCTTCACCGTTCAGGGCGAAGCCATCGCCAAAAACGCCAAAGAAGATGTCAAGGTGCTGGTCGTGGGCAACCCCTGCAACACCAACGCCCTGATCGCTGCTGCTGCTGCCAAGAAGGTTGGCCGCACCAACCCGAACAACTACCACGGCATGCTGCGCCTGGACCACAACCGTGCGCTGACCCAGCTGGCTCAGAAGACCGGCCGTCCGGTTTCGTCGCTGAAGAAACTGGTCGTGTGGGGCAACCACTCGCCGTCGATGTACGCCGACTACCGTTTCTGTACGTCGAATGGTGACAGCGTCAAGGATCTGATCAACGATCACGCCTGGAACAACGACACCTTCCTGCCGGTTGTTGGCAAACGCGGCGCCGCCATTATCGACGCCCGCGGTCTGTCGTCGGCTGCTTCGGCTGCCAACGCTGCCATCGATCACATCCGTGACTGGCACCTGGGTTCGGACGAATGGGTCACCATGGGTATCCCGGCACCGGCCGACAACGGCTACGGCATTCCGGAAGGCATCGTCTTCGGTTTCCCGTGCGAGTGCAAGGGTGGCAAATTCACCCTGATCAAGGGCCTGGAAGTCGACGAGTACTCGAAGGGTAAGATCGCTCTGACCCTGAAGGAACTGACGGACGAAAAAGAAGCCGTTGCTTCGATGCTGTAATCCGTCTTTCTGACTGCTTCGGCACAAAAGGGTCACGCTTGCGTGGCCCTTTTGCTTTATCCTTGCGCTTTGTGCAAAACGCACGCGCTCCCACTGTTCGGTCACAACCATGACACACGCTACCCCCACCCCCAACCACGCGCTTAACATCACGCCGGATGATGTTCTTTTTCCGGGCGAAAAACCTTTTCCGATCTTGCCGGCAGTCGACCACTACTGCGGTTCCGAAAAGCTGATGAAAAAGGCCATGGCGATTCAGAGCGAAATCGCGTCCGAGTATGGCCCACTGGCCATGGACATCACCTGTGACTGTGAAGACGGGGCTGCGGCAGGGAACGAAAGAGCACACGCCGAGCTGTGCGTGGCGATGATCAACGCCAGCGACAACCAATTTGGCCGTGTTGGCGCACGCATTCACGATGTGACGCATGACCACTGGCAAGATGACCTGGATATTCTGGTGGGTGGCGCAGGCCATCGCCTGCCCTTTATTACGCTGCCCAAACCGCGCGGTATCGAGGATGTACGTCTGTTTCTTCAAGCGCTGCGTGCCACCGAGCAACGTCATGGCATCTTGCAGCCTATTCCAGCCCATGTACTGATTGAAACGCACGGTGCCCTGCACGAGGTGTGGGACATCGCCGCACTCGACGGTATCGAATCACTGGATTTCGGCCTGATGGATTTTGTCTCCGGCCATTTCGGCGCTATTCCCGGCAGCGCCATGAAGAGCCCAGGGCAATTCGACCACCCGCTGGTGCGTCGTGCCAAACTCGAAATTGCCAGTGCTGCACTCGGCCATGGGAAAGTACCTTCACACAATGTGACCACGGAACTCTCGGACTTGGAATACATCCGCCGTGACGCTGATCGTGCCCGTCAGGAATTTGGTTATCTGCGCATGTGGAGCATCCACCCGGTACAGATTCGCCCAATCATCGAGGCGATGAGCCCGGACTTCTCCGAGGTTCAGGATGCCGCCGAAATCGTCAGCGCTGCCGCGGATGCCGACTGGGGTCCGATCCGCCACAACGGCAAACTGCAGGACCGGGCCGCCTACCGCTACTACTGGACACTGCTCAAGCGCGCCCGCAGCACCGGGGTACCGCTGCCCGCCGGCATTGCTGAACGCTTCTTCTCTGCCTGAATATCATGATGCAAGATACCGCTAAAGCGACCGACATCGCCCTGATCGAATTCAAGGGCAGTACCCTGCCCGTGCTGGCCATCACATTACGCAGCCTGGACCCGAAAGAGCTGGCCGATGCCGGCAGCACCCTGTTTGGTGAAGGCGCTTTCTTTGATGACGATCTGGCCGTGCTGGATCTCAGCCAGCTGATTACCTGGCCGGAAACGGTTGAATGGTCACTGATTATTCAGTTGCTCACAACCCATGGTCTGCGGATTCTTGGCGTCACCCGCGCCAATGCCGATCTGACAGCCTCTGCAGCCGCCGTCGGCCTGCCGCTCCTGGCATTGAGTGCCGGGCGCACGGCAAAACCCGCAGCCAAATCAACAACGACACAGCAGACATCCATCACCGACCCCGACCTTGAAAAAATTCCGGCCAGTCTGCGCAAGCCTGCAGCCCCAGCTGAGGCACCCAGCGTCACGGCACCAGCGGACACCCCTGCCGAAGAACTCATCCAGAATCCGGCCAACCTGATTATTGACCGCCCGTTGCGTTCCGGCCAACAGGTCTATGCCAAAGGGGGTGATCTGATCATCCTGGCGGCAGTCAACCCCGGTGCCGAAGTGATTGCCGACGGCAATATCCACGTTTATGCCCCACTGCGGGGCCGTGCTCTGGCCGGCGCGCGTGGCAATGCCGAAGCCCGCATCCTGACCACCGTCTTTGCGGCTGAATTGGTCTCCATTGCCGGCATCTATCGGACATTCGAAGATGGCGTACCGGCCAAACTGGCCAATCAACCGGTCCAAGTACGCCTCGCCCAGGAACCGGCCGTGTCTGCCAGCACCGGGCTTAAATCCCGTCTGGAGATCGATATTCTGCGGGTCGATTGACCATTGGCGAACCGTCGTTTCAAACTCGCGCTTCAGCCGCCCCTATGGGCGCTTTAATCAGCTAGAATTCTGAAAGTTTTTTATCATTCCGGGAGCAGACGTGACTCGCATTATTGTCGTAACTTCAGGTAAAGGCGGGGTTGGCAAAACCACGACCAGTGCTTCGTTTTCCAGCGGTCTGGCCATGCGCGGCTTCAAAACCGCCGTCATCGACTTCGACGTCGGCCTGCGTAATCTCGATCTGATCATGGGCTGTGAGCGCCGCGTGGTTTACGATCTGGTCAACGTCATCTCGGGTGAAGCCACACTGAACCAGGCCCTGATCAAAGACAAGCATTGCGAAAACCTGTTCGTGCTGCCGGCATCGCAAACCCGTGACAAGGATGCGCTGACTGAAGAAGGTGTGGAAAAGGTACTCAAGGACCTGGAGCACATGGGCTTTGACTACATCATCTGTGATTCGCCTGCCGGTATTGAACGTGGTGCCGTGATGGCCCTCACCTTTGCCGATGAAGCTATTATCGTCACCAACCCGGAAGTGTCATCCGTACGCGACTCGGATCGCATCCTCGGCATTCTGCAAGCCAAATCCAAGCGTGCGCTGGCTGGCGGCGAGCCCGTCAAAGAGCACCTGCTGGTAACCCGCTACTCGCCGAAGCGTGTAGAAGATGGCGAAATGCTTTCATACAAAGATGTGCAGGAAATTCTGCGCGTGCCCATCATCGGTGTGATCCCCGAATCCGAATCGGTGCTGCATGCCTCGAACCAGGGTACGCCGGCGATTCATATCGAGCAATCGGAAGTGGCAGAAGCCTACAAAGATGTCATCGCCCGTTTCCTGGGTGAAGACGCACCGCTGCGTTTCGTAAGCTACGAAAAGCCGGGCCTGTTCAAGCGTCTGTTCGGAGGCTAAGCGATGTCGTTGCTCTCCCTGATTTTCGGATCCAAACCCAAATCGGCCAGCATGGCCAAAGAGCGTCTGCAGCTGATCATCGCACGCGAGCGTGTGGACGACGGCAAACCGGCAGCAGACTTTCTGCCAGCCATGCAGCAAGAGCTTGTCGCCGTGATTTCAAAGTACGTCCACGTCAATGCCGACGACATCAAGGTGTCGATGGAAAAGAAAGGCAACTACGAGGTTCTGGAAGTGAACATCGTGCTGCCCGAGCAAAACTGATAGCCTCGGTCACCGACCGGCTTCAACGAAACAGGACCCCGCGGGGTCCTGTTTCACTTTCAGACGTCTTCACTAAGGCGCATGCAAAATTGCCACCTACGCCAGAATTTCAGCAATATCATCGGCCAGCTTAAGCTCCCGTTCGAACTGCTGCCATTCAATGCCCAGCGCATCACGGGCCGACACAATGCCCACCGACCGTCCCTGCTCCAGTACCGGCACATGACGGAAACCATGCTGATGCATCAGATGCAGGGCATGGGATAGCGGCTTATTGGCTTCCAATCCAATGACGTCAGCCGTCATCACGGTTTCCAGGAAAGTGCTTGAAGGATCATGTCCGGCAGCCACCACCCGGTTCATGAGATCCCGCTCGGTAAAGATACCAACCAACATACCACCCTGCTCAATCAGGATGGAACCGACACCTTTGTCTTTCATGGCTCGGGCCGCATCCAGCACAGTCGTTTGCGGCGTACCGATGACCAGTGGCCGATGACTGACGACAGACTTCAAAGTTCTGTTAGGCATTTGAACGCTCCGGAAGTTGGGTTTGTCCATGTTGCGCTTTTTCCCAAGGCACGCAAGCTGCAATGCACAAAACAGTTTACCCAATTAACGCCCGGAATGTTATGACCAGGCACCGTTCAGAATTTTTTCGGCCCAGAGCAATGCAGAAAGCGTTTTACCATCGGTGAGCTCACCACGACGCACGGCCTCCAGCGCTTCCGGTAGGCTCAGTTCGACCAGCTCCAGAAACTCGCCTTCATCCAGATTATTAGAACCCAGCGCGGTTAACCCTTCGGCCAGATAGATCTCGATCCGTTCATTGGCGTAACCGATGGTGGGATGCATGGTACCGAGGTGACGCCAGCGACTCGCGGTATGGCCTGTTTCTTCCTGCAATTCCCGTTGTGCGGTCAACAGCGGATCTTCATCAGGATCGATCTTGCCGGCAGGCAGCTCCAGCATGACACGGCCAACCGGATATCGGTACTGTCGTTCAAAGATCAGTCGGCCATCCGGCAAAACGGGAATGATCACAACCGCACCGGGATGCACGATGTATTCCCGGACGCCTTCCGTACCATCCGGCAGAAGCACGCGGTCACGGCGCACATCGAGCAGCTTGCCACGCCAGACAGGCTCGCTCTCGATGCAGCTTTCAATCAGGTGCGGATCCAGGACTACATCCTTCATTCGTGTCTCCTCAATGCAAAACGCCCCGAAGCTCGGGGCGTTTTCGAATCACGTCTTGGTTCGCTTACAGTGAACGGAGTAGCGAAAAGGCACAGAGCGACATGATGGTCTGCGGGAACAGGCCAAACAGGGCAATGGCCAGGCCGTTAGCGGACAGCAGCACACGCATATCCATCGGCGCGTCGATCGGCGTTTCGTCGATCGGATCATCGAAGTACATGATCTTGACGATACGCAGGTAGTAGAAGGCACCAATCAGCGACATCAGCACAGCGTAGATCGCCAGGCCAATCTGCCCCGAAGCCACAACGGCCTGCAGGATCGAGAATTTGGCAAAGAAGCCGATGAAGAACGGCACACCAGCCATCGAGAACATAATCATCATCATGACGGCGGCGAACCAGGGATTGCGCTTGTTCAGGCCTTTGAAGTCATCCAGACGATCCGCTTCAAAGCCGGCACGCGACAACAGGATGATCACACCGAAGGCTGCGACGCTCATCATGACGTAAGAAACGACATAGAACATCGACGAGCTATAGGCGTTGAGCGCAAAACGGGCATCACCACCGACCACACCGACCACGATACCGAGCAGCACAAAGCCCATGTGTGAAATGGTGGAGTACGCCAGCATACGCTTGATGTTGGTCTGCGGAATCGCTGCCAGGTTACCGATGGCCAGCGACAGTACCGCCAGAATCAGCAACATACCCTGCCAATCCGGCGCCAGCAGCAGCAGGCCCGACACCAGCAGACGCATGGTGATAGCAAAGGCGGCCAGCTTCGGCGCACCACCAATCAGCATGGTGATGGCAGTCGGTGCACCCTGATAGACGTCCGGCACCCACATGTGGAATGGTACGACGCCCAGCTTGAAGGCCAGACCAGAAACGATGAAAACCAGACCGAAGATCAGCACGGTCGGGTTAGCGGCATTAGCGACCAGGGCATCCGAAATTTCCGGAATACTCAGCGTGCCGGTGGCACCGTAAATCATCGACATGCCATACAGCAACAGACCAGATGCTAGGGCACCGAGGATGAAATACTTCATGGCAGCTTCAGTCGAAGCCACACTGTCGCGGTTCATGGCAACCAGCGCGTACACCGACAGGGAGAGCAGTTCGATACCCAGATAAATGGTCAGCAGGTGGTTGGCCGAGATCATCACCATCATGCCCAGCGTTGCAAACAGCACGAGCACGTAAAACTCGCCACGACGCAGATCCGGACGCTGCAACACATACGGACGGGCATAGAACAACGTGACGATGACGGTCAGATAGAGCACGAGTTTGAGCAGATCGCCCATCAGGTCGTCAACATACAAACCGTTAAAAGCGTAGACCACTTCACCGGTGCTGGTGAACAGAGTCAGCACGGCGGCACCCACTAGTGTGAGCAGGCTCATGACGAATGTCGGTGTCTGAGCCGGATCCTTGACGAAAAGATTCATCAGTAGAATCAGACAGCCCAAAGCCAGAACCAGGACTTCCGGGCTAGCTGTGATGAGATCGAGCACGTAGGGATTCATATCGTCAGGTTCCGTTACTGGAGTTTGCTGATGGCCACATGACGCAGCAGGTCATTCACCGAGGTATGCATGATGTGGGTAACCGGCTCCGGCCAGATACCCATCGCAAGGACAAAGAAAGCCAGGATGACGAGGATGAAAAGCTCACGCTTGTTCACATCAACCAGCTCTTCCACATGGTGATTGGTAATCGGCCCGAAAATCACGCGCTTGTACATCCACAGCGTATAGGCAGCACCGACGATCATGGTAGTTGCCGCAATAGCAGCCACCCAGAAATTCACCTGAACGGCACCCATCAGCACCATGAATTCGCCAACGAAGCCGGAAGTAGCCGGCAGGCCGGCATTGGCCATGGCAAACAACATCATGAATGCGGCATAGATCGGCATCTTGTAGACGATACCGCCACAGTCGGCGATCAGGTGGGTGTGCATGCGGTCATAAATGATACCGATACAGAAGAACATAGCGCCTGCCACAAAACCGTGCGAGATCATCTGAACGATGGCACCTTCCACGGCCAGCGGCGTGAACAGGAAGAAACCCAGCGTCACAAAGCCCATGTGGGCAATCGACGAATAGGCCACCAGACGCTTCATGTCGGCCTGAACCAGCGCAACAAAACCGATATAGACCACAGCGATCAGCGACAGCGTGATCATCAGCCAGGAGAGTTCATGCGACGCATCCGGCAGAATCGGCAGCGAGAAACGCAGGAAACCGTAAGCACCCAGCTTCAGGGCAATGGCGGCCAGCACGATCGAACCACCCGTCGGTGCTTCCGGGTGAGCATCGGGCAACCAGGTATGCACCGGCCACATCGGCACCTTAACGGCGAAGGCAATCAGGAAAGCCATGAAGATGGCAATCTGCGGACCCATCGGAATCGGCATCTGATGCCAATCCAGGATAGAGAAGCTACCGCCCGAGTAAATGAACAGGTACAGCTGAGCCACTAGGAACAGCAGCGAACCCAGCAGCGTATAGAGGAAGAACTTGATCGCGGCGTAAACGCGGTTGTGGCCACCCCAGATACCAATGATCAGATACATCGGAATCAGCGAGGCTTCAAAGAAGACATAGAACAGAATGCCGTCCAACGCACAGAAGATACCGTTGAACAGACCCGACATGATCAGGAAGGCCGCGTTGTACTGGGCGACCTTGAACTTGATGACCTGCCAGCCGGCCAGCACGACGATCAGGGTGATGAAGCTGTTCAGTATGATGAACGGCATCGAAATGCCATCCACGCCCAGATGGTAGTTAATATTGAATCGGGGAATCCACGGTGCCAGCTCCACAAACTGCATCACCGTCGCTTGAGTATCAAACTTGGTGTACAGCGGGAAGGTGATCAGGAAACCCGCCAGAGCACCGATCAGAGCAAGAAGACGCGACAGGCCGGGATTGCTGTCACGACCGATTGCCAGAATCAGCAAACCGGCCATGATCGGAATCCAGATGGCAAGCGAGAGTAGCGGGTAACCAGACATAGTCATTTCCAGAAAAAGCAGGCGCGCAGGTTAATCGTTCTAATATGGAATCAGGTCGTGAAGAACCACAGTGTCAGCAATGCGAATACACCGATGATCATGGTGAAAGCGTACTGATACAGGTAACCGGTCTGGAAGTGGCGGACAATGCCCGCGACCACACCGACCAGCTTGGCGGAACCATTCACGAAGAAACCGTCAATCAGGGTGGCTTCACCGAAACGGTTCAGGAAGCCGCCGATCTTGCGGGCACCGCCGGCAAAGACCGCCATATTGAAGGCGTCAAAGTAGTACTTGTTTTCCATGATCGTGTAGATGCCATGGAACTTCTTGGCCAAGGCCGCCGGAATCGACGGCTTGACCATGTAGAAGTAGAAGGTCACGACCAGACCGGCAACCATCAGCCAGAACGGCAGCGTCTGCACGGAATGCAGCGCCATACCCAGCGGGCCATGGAACTCTTCCTTCATTTCGGCCATGACCGGAATGGCCTTGTTGACGTAGATCACGCCGTCAAAGAAGCTGCCGTACAGCATCGGATCAATGGCGTAGTAACCGATGATGACCGACGGAATTGCCAGCAGTATCAGCGGCAGCGTCACGACCCAGGGCGACTCGTGCGGTTTGTCACCCGGCTGCAGGCCGTGGTGATGCTCATGATCGTCATGCGCGTCATGATGGTCATCGTGGTGGTGATCATCGTGTGCCTGGGCATGAGCGGCAGCCACATGCTCGGCATCATTCCAGCGCTCACGGCCATGGAAGACGATGAAGTAGGAGCGCATGGTGTAGTAAGTCGTCACGAAGACACTGGCAACCACCGCAAACAGGGCGTAGCCTGAACCCGGGATGTGCGACATATGCACGGCTTCGATGATCGAGTCTTTCGAGTAGAAACCCGAGAAGAATGGGAAAGCGATCAGCGACAGCGAACCGATCAGCGTGGTAATCCAGGTGATCGGCATATATTTCCACAGACCACCCATATTACGGATGTCCTGATCGTGGTGCATACCGATAATGACCGAACCAGCGCCGAGGAACAGCAGCGCCTTGAAGAAGGCGTGCGTCATCAGGTGGAAGATGGCAATCGGGTAAGCCGCAACACCGAGGGCAACCGTCATGTAACCGAGCTGCGACAGCGTCGAGTAGGCGACGATACGCTTGATGTCATTCTGGATCATGCCCAGGAAACCCATGAACAGTGCCGTCGTAGCACCGATCACCAGCACGAACGACAATGCCGTTGGCGACAGATTAAACAGCGGCGAACAACGGGCCACCATAAAGATACCGGCCGTCACCATGGTGGCAGCGTGGATCAGTGCGGAGATCGGGGTCGGGCCTTCCATCGAATCCGGCAGCCAGACATGCAGCGGTACCTGAGCCGACTTACCCATGGCGCCGATAAACAGGCAGATACAGGTCACGGTCATCAGCGACCATTCTGCACTACCCCACAGGTTGACCGTTTTTTCAGCCAGCGACGGTGCAGCCTTGAAGACTTCCGCGTAATCCAGCGTACCGAAATAGGTCAGCACCAGTCCGATACCCAGAATGAAACCGAAGTCACCCACGCGGTTAACGAGGAATGCCTTCAGGTTAGCGAAAATCGCCGTGTCACGGTTCATGTAGAAGCCGATCAGCAGATACGACACCAGACCCACGGCTTCCCAACCGAAGAACAGCTGCAGGAAATTATTGCTCATCACCAGCATGAGCATCGAGAAGGTGAACAGGCTGATGTACGAGAAAAAGCGACGGAAGCCATCATCTTCTGCCATATAGCCAATGGTGTAGATATGCACCAGCAGTGAGACTGAAGTCACCACACACATCATCATGGCTGTCAGCGTATCGATCTGGAAACCGACGCTGAACGTGAAATCACCACTGGTCGCCCAGGTGTAGAGATTGCCGTAGAAGGTATGGCCAGCCAGAACGTCCTGCATCACCAGCAGAGAAGCCACCAGAGAAATGGCAACCCCCAGAATGGTGACCCCGGCCGAGAACCAGCGGGGTGCAAAACGACAGGTAAAACCGGCCAGGGCAGCACCGACCAGCGGTGCCAGAGGAACAGTGAGGTAAAGGGATTTCATGTCCATGAGACGATTCCTGCTTAGCCCTTCATACGGTCAAGATCATCCACGTGGATCGTGGACAGATTGCGGAACAGTACTACCAGAATAGCCAGACCAATCGCCGATTCAGCAGCGGCCACAGCCAGGATAAAGAACACAAACACTTGCCCATTCAGATCCTGGAGGAAATGAGAGAAGGCAATGAAGTTGGTGTTGACGGCAAGCAGCATCAGTTCGATGGCCATCAGCAGGATGATCAGATTCTTCCGGTTCAGGAACAGGCCGATCACGCTGATGCCGAAAAGCACAGCGGCCAGGACGAGGAAATGTGAGAGGGTCAGCAAGGCAGTCTCCGGTTCTAGCTCGGTCTGGGGTTACTGCGATGCGCCGTCACCGGTTTCCGGTGCAGGTGCAGCAGGTTGAGGTTTAACAGCATCCATCTTGACCACGCGCAGACGGTCGGCAGCCTTGACGGCAACCTGGTCGGCAATGACCTGCTTCTTCGAGTCCTTACGGCCACGGAAGGTCAGGATAATGGCGGCAATAATGGCAACCAGCAGGATGGCAGCAGCCACCTGATCCGGATAGGTGTACTGGGTGTAGAGCAGCAGGCCCAGATCCTTGGTGTTCGACGAATCAGCCAGTTCCGGCGGCAGCGGTGTATCAAACACCTGGAAATACTGGCCACCCAGCACAATGCTCATTTCCAGAATCATCAGGATGCCGATCAGGGAACCTAGCGGCAGATAGCTCCAGAATCCCTGACGCATGCGGTCAAAATTGATGTCGAGCATCATGACCACGAACAGGAAGAGCACCATGACAGCGCCCACGTAGACCAGAATCAGCACAATGGCGAGAAACTCGGCCTGGGCCAACATCCACACGGCACCCGCCGTAAAGAAGCTGAGAACCAGGAACATGGCGGCAACCACCGGGTTACGTGCCGTAATCACGGCAAGGCCTGAGCCTACCAGAATGGCCGACAGCACGTAGAAGAAGATCAGTTTGAATTCCATCTGTGATCCTTAGCGGTAAGGTGCATCGCCAGCACGATCTGCAGCGATCTGGGATTCATAGCGATCCCCGTTGGCCAGCAGCATCTGCTTGGTGTAGTACAGGTCACCACGGGCTTCGCCGTGATATTCGAAAACACGGGTCTCAACAATCGCGTCAACCGGGCAGGCTTCTTCACAGAAACCGCAGAAAATGCACTTGGTCAGATCAATGTCATAGCGTGTGGTGCGGCGGCTACCGTCATCGCGTTGATCGGATTCGATGGTAATGGCCAAGGCCGGACAGATCGCTTCGCAAAGCTTACAGGCAATGCAACGCTCTTCCCCATTAGGATAGCGACGCAGGGCATGCAGACCGCGGAAGCGGCGGCTTTGCGGTGTCTTTTCTTCCGGATACTGAACCGTGATCTTCGGCTGGAAAAAATACCAGCCGGTAACGCTCAGACCCTTGCGGAGCTCTTTGAGGAACAGGCTGTTAACAACCTGTTTGCTCTTGGTGACGAATTCGCTAATGGCACCCATGATCTTAGTTCCAGATATTGAGCGGAGAAATCAACCAGACGCCAACGACGACCAGCCAGATGATTGTCAGGGGGATAAACACCTTCCAGCCCAGACGCATGATCTGATCATAGCGGTAGCGCGGGAATGTGGCGCGGAACCACAGGAAGAGGAACAGCAGCGCCGAAGCCTTCAGTGCCAGCCAGAAGAAACCGTCCGGCAGGAAACCGACCGGTGACAGCCAGCCACCCAGGAACATGATCGAGGTCAGGAAAGCAATCAGGATCATGTTGGCATATTCGGCCAGGAAGAACAGCGCAAAGGCCATACCCGAATAATCGACGTGGAAACCGGCCACGATTTCCGATTCGCCTTCTGCCACGTCAAACGGCGCACGGTTGGTTTCAGCCACACCCGAGATGAAATAGACGAGGAACATCGGGAACAGCGGCAGCCAGTTCCAGGAGAGTGCACCCACACCATAATCGGCAAACAGACCCTTGGCCTGGCCATTCACGATATCCGACAGATTCAGGCTCTGCGACACCATCAGCACGCAGACCAAGGCAAAACCCATGGCGATTTCATATGAAACCATCTGGGCCGCACAGCGCATGGCACCGAGGAAGGCATACTTGGAGTTCGACGACCAGCCGGCGAGGATGACACCGTAAATACCCACGGACGACAACGCCAGCACAAACAACAGGCCAGCATCAATATCCGCCAGCACCAGGCCATCCGCAAAGGGAATCACGGCCCAGGCAACCAGTGCCGGTGCAATCGACAACACCGGTGCCAGAATGAAGAGGCCTTTGCTGGCCACCGTCGGAACGATGCTTTCTTTGAGCAACAGTTTCAGACCATCGGCGATTGGCTGCAGCAGACCCCACGGACCGACACGGTTCGGGCCGATACGGATCTGCATGTAACCGATGACCTTACGTTCGAAGTACGTCAGGTAAGCAACCGCCAGCAGCAGCGGCGCAACGATGCATACAATCTTGACGACCGACCAGATGAGTGGCCAGGCTGCCCCGAAAAGATTTTGACCAACTTGAATCAGGGCATCCATCAGACACACTCCACAACGATCATGTCATTCAAGGCACCGATGGTCGCTGTCGACGGATGCGCGGCAGCGATGCGGACGCAACCGTCCGGCACGGTGTTATCGAGTACGGCATTCAGTATCGCAGCGCCTTCGCTACCCTTGACACGCACCGAGCGGCCGTCAGCAGCACCAATGCCAGCCAGTGTGGCCGCACTCATGCGGGCTACCGGCGCCTGTGCATCGCGGGTCTTCTGCAGCGACGGTGAGCGACGCACCAGCGGATCAGCAAAGTAAATGGGCACATCGGCAATACGCTGCAGACCGTTACCGGCAACCACCGTCGGCGCAGTATCCGTCACCGGCAACACACAGGCCAGCGACCCTTCCGGCAGAACACTGTCAGTGCCAAGAATGTCGTTACGCACGTCTTCGCTGCTCAGGTAATCAAAACGCTCGACGTCGAGCAGGTTGCCGAGTACGCGCAGCAGCTTCCAGCCCGGACGCGATAGGCCGGCAGGCTTGACAACGCCAACGAAGGATTGCACGCGGCCTTCATTGTTGATGAAGGTACCGGAGGTTTCAGTATACGGCGACAGCGGCAGCAGCACATCGGCATACGCCATGGCGTCGGCATCCTTGAAGGTCGCGAACTGCACAACCATATCTGCAGCATTCAGGGCACGCAGCGCCTGGGCCGGGTTGGCCACATCCAGCGACGGTTCGCAACCAAACAGGACATAGGCCTTGCGTGGTTCGGCAAACAGACGCGATGCGTCACGACCACCCTGTTGCGGGCAAGCTTTAGCAACGTAACCGCCGACCGAGTTGGCGGCTTCACCCACCGTGCCGGCAGCAGCACCGGTCAGGGTGGCCAGTTCACCGGCTAGCTGCTCGAGCAGCGAGTAATCGACGTGCTGTTGTGCTAGGTTCCCCAGCAGAATGGTGCGCGGTGCGCCTTCACCGTCACCGATCAGTGCTGTCGCAATCTTGCGCTCCAGTGCACCGGCGTTACCGGTTGAAGCCAGGGCAGACGCCTGAACACCCTTGATGTCGGCAGCCGCACGAACAACGCCGGCCAACGCCGCCACCAGCTGACCCGGCGGCGTGTAAATCATGCCGGCATGCTTGATGAGCGAGTCATCACTGCTGACATTGACCGAGAAAACTTCGGCACCGTTACGGGCCGCATAACGCAGACGCTGTGCCACCAGCGGTGAATCCTTACGCAGGAAACTGCCAACAATCAGGGCCGCATCAACGTTGCTCAAATCCGCCAGCGGCAGACCCAGCCACGGTGCGGCGCCCGGGCGTTGTGCATCAGCACGGAAATCCTGCTGACGCAGACGGAAATCGATGTTGTCCGAACCCAGTGCACGGGTGATACGACCCGCCAGGGCCATTTCTTCCAGCGTGGCATGCGGGCTGACGACGGTCGCAATCTGATCGCCACCGGCATCCTTGGCAATCGTGCGCAGACCATGAGCCACGTAATCCAGGGCTTCGTTCCACTCCACTTCCTGCCATTGACCGCCCTGCTTCAACATCGGCTTCAGCAGACGATCCGCACTATTCAAACCTTCGTACGAGAAGCGATCCTTATCGGAGATCCAGCACTCGTTGACGTTTTCATTGTCGAACGGCAGCACACGCTTGACCACATCACCCTTGACCTGAACGGTGACATTGGCACCGGTCGAGTCATGCGGCGACACCGACTTGCGACGCTGCAGTTCCCAGGTCCGGGCCGAATAACGGAACGGTTTGGAAGTCAGCGCGCCCACCGGGCAGATATCAATCATGTTGCCCGACAGCTCGGAATCGACGGTCTTACCGACAAAAGTAGTGATTTCGGAATGCACGTTGCGGTTGACCATGCCCAGTTCCATGACGCCGGCCACTTCCTGGCCGAAACGCACGCAACGGGTACAGTGAATGCAGCGGCTCATTTCTTCCATCGAAATCAGCGGGCCAACATTCTTGTGGAACACCACATGTTTTTCTTCGGTAAAACGCGAACCGGACTGACCATAACCGACTGCCAGATCCTGCAGCTGACATTCACCGCCCTGATCGCAGATCGGGCAATCCAGCGGGTGATTGATCAGCAGAAACTCCATCACGCCCTTCTGAGCCTTTACAGCCAGATCAGAATGGGTGAACACCTTCATGCCATTGGTCACAGGCGTTGCGCAGGCCGGCAGCGGCTTCGGCGCTTTTTCCACCTGAACCAGACACATCCGGCAGTTAGCCGCAATCGACAGCTTCTTGTGATAACAGAAGTGTGGAATGTAGATACCCAGCTGGCCGGCAGCATCCATGACGGTCGAACCGTCTGCTACCTGTGCCTTTTTGCCGTCGATTTCAATTTCTAGCATGTGCGACTCGCGAAATCAGATCTATGAATGAAGCGGGACGCCCGGTCAGGCGGCGTTCGGATGTCTGTGGAAGGTACTACCGGAGCGCTGTACCTCTTTCGGCACCAGACAGGTCTTGTGCTGAATGTGGTATTCGAACTCCGAACGGAAATGCTTGAGGAAGCTCATGACCGGGAATGCCGCAGCATCACCTAGTGCACAAATGGTCCGACCGCAGATGTTGCCGCAGATCGACAACAGCAGATCCAGATCTTCCATCTTGCCCTGACCGTTTTCGATACGGTGGACAATCTGATACAGCCAGTTGGTGCCTTCGCGGCACGGCGTACATTGACCGCAGGATTCTTCGTGATAGAAGAACGACAGGCGGTTCAGCACGTCGACCATACAGACGGTTTCGTCCATCACAATGACAGCGCCCGAGCCCAGCATCGAACCGGCTTTGGCGATGGAATCGTAATCCATCGTACATTGCATCATAATATCCGCCGGCAGCACCGGCGATGACGATCCGCCCGGGATCACAGCCTTCAGCTTGCGACCACCGCGCATACCGCCCGCCATTTCCAGGAGCGTCGAGAACGGCGTCCCCAGCGGGATCTCATAGTTACCCGGACGCTCAACGTGGCCCGAGATCGAGAATAGCTTCGTACCGCCGTTGTTTTCCTTACCGGCGTTGAGGAAGTTGTCGGCACCCAGACGGATGATGAACGGCACCGAGGCAAAGGTCTCGGTATTGTTCACCGTCGTCGGACGGCCATACAGACCAAACGAGGCCGGGAACGGCGGCTTGAAGCGCGGTTGACCCTTCTTGCCTTCAATCGAATCCAGCAGTGCGGTTTCTTCACCGCAAATGTAAGCACCGTAACCATGGTGTGCAAACAGCTCGAACGAGTGATCGCTACCCAAGATGTTCTGACCAAGGAAACCGGCGGCACGCGCTTCAGCCAATGCCGCTTCAAAGCGCTCGTAAAGTTCGTAGATTTCGCCGTGGATATAGTTATAACCACGGGTAGCACCCATAGCATAGGCGCCAATAATCATGCCTTCAATGACCGAATGCGGGTCATAACGCATGATGTCGCGATCCTTGAATGTCCCCGGTTCGCCTTCATCGGTGTTACAGCAGATGTACTTGTCACCCGGCATCGTACGGGGCATGAAGCTCCACTTCAGGCCCGTCGGGAAGCCAGCGCCACCACGACCGCGCAGCACAGACTTCTTGACTTCAGCGATCACGCCTTCCGGTGGAATCTTTTCAGACAGTACTTTTTTGAGGGCTTCGTAGCCGCCACGCTTGATGTAGGCATCGATGCCCCAGCCGGCATCACCCTGCCAGCCAGCCGTCATAATCGGGTTGATGGAACCGAGCATCGCCATTACTTCAGCTCCTCAAGCAGTTGATCCAGCTTATCCGGTGTCAGGAAGCTACGCATACTGTGATTGTTGACCAGTGCCACCGGTGCGTCACCGCAGGCGCCCTGGCATTCGCTTTCAACCAGCGTAAAACGACCATCGGCCGTTGTCTCACCCAGTTCGATACCGAGGCGCTCTGCCAGGTACAGCGCAGCATCACGACCACCGGACAGCGCACAGGGAATACAGGTACAGACCGCCAGCTTGTACTTACCGACCGGCTTGAGGTTGTACATGTTGTAGAAAGTCGCCACTTCTTCCGCAGCAATCGCCGGCATATCCAGATACGCAGCCACTTCGGCAATCGTATCTTTATCCAGCCAGCCTTTTTCTACCTGAGCAAGCGTCAGACAGGCCATAACGGCAGACTGTTTCTGTTCTGCCGGATACTTGGCAACTTCGCGATCAAAACGCGCGAGGGTTTCCTGAGTCAGCATCAGCGATCAACCTCACCAAAAACAATATCCTGGGTCCCGATAATCGTGACCACGTCGGCGATCATGTGACCACGCGACATCTCTTCCAGCGCCGACAGATGGGCAAAGCCCGGAGCGCGGATCTTCAAACGGTACGGCTTGTTGGCACCATCCGACGATGCATAGATACCGAACTCACCCTTCGGATGTTCGATAGCGGCATAGCAGTCGTTTTCCGGCACATGCATGCCCTCAGTGAAGAGCTTGAAGTGGTGGATCAGCTCTTCCATGTTGGACTTCATGGCTTCACGCGGCGGCGGCGCCACTTTGTAGTCATTGGCCATCACCGGGCCAGGATTGGCACGCAACCACGTAATGCACTGTTTGATGATGCGGTTGGATTGCGCCATCTCTTCCATACGGACCAGGTAACGGTCGTAGGAGTCGCCATTCGTGCCGACCGGGATGTCGAAATCCAGACGGTCATACACTTCATACGGCTGTTTCTTGCGCAGATCCCAGGCGATACCCGAGCCACGCAACATCGGACCCGTAAGACCCATATTCAGGGCACGTTCCGGCGTCACCACACCGATATCCACCAGACGCTGTTTCCAGATCCGGTTGTCGGTCAGCAGGGTATGGTAGTCATCCAGATATTTCGGGAAACGATTGGTAAAGTCTTCCAGGAAGTCGAGCAGCGAACCCTGACGGTTCTCATTCAGCTCGGCAACGCGCTTGGCATCTTTCCAGCGCGAGACTTCATATTTCGGCATGACATCCGGCAGATCGCGGTACACACCGCCCGGACGGAAGTACGCAGCGTGCAGACGGGCCCCCGACACGGATTCATACACGTCCATCAGATCTTCACGATCACGGAAGGTGTACAGCGCCATGGTCATGGCACCCACGTCCAGACCGTGACAGCCGATCCACAGCAGGTGATTGAGCAGACGGGTGACTTCGTCGAACATCACGCGGATGTACTGGGCACGCTCCGGCACCTGCACACCCAGCAGCTTTTCAATGGCCAGACAGTAAGCGTGCTCGTTACACATCGTAGACACGTAGTCCAGACGATCCATATAAGGCACGGACTGTACCCATGTACGGGTTTCGGCCAGCTTTTCCGTCGCGCGATGGAGCAGACCAATATGCGGGTCGGCACGCTCAACGGTTTCACCATCCAGTTCCAGCACCAGACGCAGCACACCGTGTGCCGAAGGGTGCTGGGGACCAAAGTTCAATGTGTAGTTACGAATCTCTGACATGCTGCGATCCTGGATGTCCGGTTAGGTCCGTACTGATCTGTAAAAGTGAACCCGCGATTAACGCGCAGGTTCGCCGTAGGTTGCTTCACGCACAATCCGCGGCGTATTTTCGCGCGGCTCGATAGTGACAGGTTGATAGATGACACGCTTCTGCTCATCGTCGTAACGCATTTCAACGTAACCCGAAACCGGAAAGTCTTTGCGGAACGGGTGACCAACAAAGCCGTAATCGGTCAGAATACGACGCAGATCCGGGTGGTTGACGAACAGAATCCCGTACAAGTCGAAAGCTTCACGCTCGAACCAATTAGCCGCTGTCCAGACATCAACCAGCGAATCCACCACTGGCATCCGGTCATCCGGCGCGTACACGCGCACACGAAGACGCTGGTTCAACTCAACCGACAGCAGATGCACGACTGCAGCAAAACGATGGGGGTGCGTCTCTTTACCACCATAGGTGGAATAATCCATACCACAGAGGTCGATCAGCTGATCGAACTTGAGGCCAGCCGCATCGCGCAGCTTCAGCGCAACATCGTGATAATCGGCAGCAGCAACATCAATGGTCACCTCGCCCAGATTCTGCTTGATGCGAACAATCGCACTGCCCAGAATCTGCTGCAGCGCATCGGCGAGGACTTGCGTATTTTGCGTCATGATCGTGGTCCCTTTTACCGTTCTCAGCGGGCGATCGTACTGGTACGACGGATCTTGTTCTGCAGCTGGATCAAACCATACAGCAGCGCTTCAGCCGTCGGCGGGCAGCCTGGTACATAGATATCGACCGGCACAATAGGGGCACAACCACGCGCCTCCGAGTACGAGTAGTTGTAGTAGCCGCCACCGTTAGCACACGAACCCATCGATACGACCCAACGCGGCTCAGCCATCTGGTCATACACCTTGCGCAGCGCCGGCGCCATTTTGTTGGTCAGCGTACCGGCCACCACCATCAGATCGGACTGACGCGGACTCGGACGGAACACCATACCGAAGCGGTCCAGATCGTAACGCGATGTACCGGCGTGAATCATTTCAACCGCACAACAAGCCAAACCAAAGGTCATCGGCCACAGCGAACCCGTGCGGCAGTAGTTGATCAGCTTGTCAGCCGTCGTGGTGACAAAGCCTTCATTGAGGACGCCCTGAATCTTCGACATCGCTTACTCCCACTCAAGGGCGCCCTTGCGCCACTCGTAGATGAAGCCGACCACCAGGATGCCCAAGAAGACCATCATGGCGATAAAACCGTGCATACCGACTTCCTTGACGACAACAGCCCAAGGAAACAGGAAAGCAATTTCCAGATCGAAGAGGATGAACAGAATCGCAATCAGGTAATAGCGAACATCAAACTTCATCCGCGCATCTTCAAAAGCTTCGAAGCCGCACTCGTAAGCGGAGAGTTTTTCGCTGTCAGGATTGTTCGGTGCAACGACATGGTTCAGCACACGGGCCAGCACGCCCACTGCGAGGCCAACCACAACGAACACCAGGATCGGAAAGTAATTTTCGAGCATCAAGCCACCCAAAGTTTGCTAAATGACGCACAACATTCATAACAACAACCGAACCAGGCGAACAACTGTCCTGGTGCCGACGGCGAGACTCGAACTCGCACAGCTTTCGCCACTACCCCCTCAAGATAGCGTGTCTACCAATTTCACCACGTCGGCATTTCTGTCCGGTTTGTCACATAAATCAGCGACTTACCGAGGTACGTTTTTGGCCTTTGATGCACCGTCCGGATCAGCAGTTTTGCCTTCCGTCGGTACCGCCGCAGACCCAGCACCAGCGGGGGTGGATTCTACATTGGATTGCATCACACTGCCAGCATTTTTCGCTTGCGAAGATTGTAGATTGGCCAGAATCAGCGCCGTCACAAAGAAGACCGTTGCCAGAACAGCGGTCGAACGCGACAGAAAATTGGCCGAGCCCGTGGCACCAAAAAGGCTGCCCGAAGCACCGCTACCAAAAGCCGCACCCATGTCCGCACCTTTGCCATGCTGCATCAGCACCAGGCCAATTACCCCGAGGGCTGACACAATGTTCACGATCATCACGACCACGTAAAGAATATCCATCTATTTACCCACGTCTCTTTCTAGAAAAACTTGCTTGTTACACCAGCCGGCTGGCCGCAGCGATGCAGATTGTACTGAATTCCCGGGCATCCAGGGCGGCACCCCCGATCAAGCCCCCATCCACATCCGGCAGCCCGAACAGCACCTCGGCATTGGCTGCCTTGACGCTACCACCGTACAGAATTCGAGTTTGTACCAGACCCGCCTGAAGCAACGCCTGGCGAATATGGGCATGAACCCCCTGGACACCTTCCGGGGTCGGTGTTTTACCGGTACCAATGGCCCAGACCGGCTCATAAGCCACCACCACACTGGCGCCCTCATCCGCCACGCCCGCCAGCGTCGCCAGCACGGGCGCCAATTGACGATCAATCACTGCCAGCGTCTGACCGGCCGCCTCATCGTCGGCAGATTCGCCCACACAGATGATGGGCATCAGGCCGCTATCCAGCGCCGCCAGCGCCTGACGGGCAACCGCGTCATCGGTCTCACCGCAGAACTGACGGCGTTCCGAATGCCCGACGATCACATACGTACAGCCCAGATCCTTGAGCATGGATGCACAGACCTGCCCGGTGTAAGCGCCCACACGATGCTCACTGACCGTTTGTGCCCCCCAGGTGACCGGTGTTTCCGACAGAAGCGCCCCCACCTGGGGCAGATACGGAAACGGTGGGCAAACCCCCACATCCGGCAGGCGTTTCTGCGCCAGCAGGCTCAGCAAAGCCTCGAGCAGGGACTGATTGGCTTCGAAACTGCCATTCATTTTCCAGTTGCCTACCACCAGCGGTGTTCTGACGACCGTCATAAGGATTCTCTTGTACGCTTCATGCGATAAAAAGGCGCTCTACCCCATGGCGAGCGCCCCATCTATTCGTTTCTAACCCGTAATTCTATTTTTTTGCCGCTACCCGGTCAATGATTTACAGGGTCTGACGCAACACGGCAGCAATCGACTCGGCTTCATCGCGGGACAAAACCGCGTCCTCAGCCTCTACCATCACCCGCAGCACGGGTTCCGTGCCCGATGGCCGCAACAGTACCCGCCCCCGGTTCCCCAGACGGCCTTCAGCCGCCGCCACGGCCGCCTTGACGGCATCCTGCTGCTGCCAATTGAATCCCGGCTTCACGGGCACATTGATCATGGTTTGCGGAAAGAGTTTGAGCGCACCCAGCAAATCAGCCAGCGTTCCCCCCACCCGTTTCAGTGCCACCAGCACCTGCAAGGCCGACACCAGACCGTCGCCCGTGGTGTGTCGATCCAGCGCCAGAATATGACCCGAGTTCTCACCGCCGTACAGCCAGCCTTCGGCCGCCAGCAGCTCCATGACATAGCGGTCACCCACCTTAGCCCGCTTGAAGGGCACGCTGCGCGCTTGCAGTGCCTGCTCCAGGGCCATATTGGTCATCAGGGTACCCACCACGCCAGCCACCGGGCCATCCAGCAAACGCTCGCGAACAATCGCGTACAGCACCTGGTCACCATCGTAAGCCTGGCCTGCACCATCCACCATCACCAGGCGATCCGCATCGCCATCGAGGGCAATCCCAAAATCTGCACCTTCCTCAAGGACCTTGCGACCCAGCGATTCCGGATGCAGGGCACCGACGCCCGCGTTGATATTTTCACCATTAGGCTGATTACCGATGGCCACCACATCGGCCCCCAGCTCATGCAGCACCTCCGCCGCAATGTGATAAGCCGCCCCATGGGCGCAATCCACCACAATTTTCAGGCCACGCAGATTAAAGCTGTGCGGCACCGTGCTTTTGCAGAATTCAATGTAGCGCCCGGCCGCGTCATCAATCCGGCGTGCCCGACCCAGATCCTTGGGCTCA
>JACCDU011218071.1_pt1 | contig 24921 bp, 8 predicted proteins | sample 7446081 | NCBI WGS metagenome assembly JACCDU01 (sample SAMN15323447, study PRJNA562643) | freshwater metagenome | isolation source: river surface water | place: USA:Blue River Watershed | collected 2017-08-17
CCTTGTTGTTTAAGTAGTTTACTTTTTTCATTATTCTTATGGAACTCCTCTAGCATATAATAAACTCAGCACTTTTAAAAGTCAATAAATATGTGTAACGGAGATAGCCAAATATGCCATTTAATCTAGATAATTTCGTCCAAGGTGCTAATAAACTTGGAGGTACAATCGGGGGTCGAGCCGGTTCAGCAATACAAGCAGGTGCTGGCCTAATTGGCAACATTAGCAAACTCGCATCAGGACCAATTAGTGCATTTTTACCTAAAGGCGCACAGCCAAAGTCCGGTACACAAAATGCTTCGGCAACTTTTGCTAGTACAGAAGCCAAGGACTGGCGTGTAAGTTTGAGTATTCCAGGCGGGTCGTATAGCGAAAGTAAAGTACTTAAACCTCTGACTAAGATAGGAAAATTTGTTTTTCCGTTTACACCAGTAATTAACTTGAGTCATCAAGCCGGCTATTCTGCAATGGATCCTATACACAATAATTATTCTTTTTCATCTTATGAAAATAGTAAATTGGAAAAGATTAGTATCACTGGGGACTTTTACTGTGAGAACAGCGACGATGCCGCATATTGGATAGCATCAGTACATTTTCTACGTAGCGTCACAAAAATGTACTTTGGTGAGAATACTGAAAATGCAGGAGCACCACCGCCAGTGTTAAAACTCAACGGCTACGGAGATTTTGTATTCAACAATGTTCCTGTAGTTGTTACAAACTTTTCAGTTGAAATGCCCAAAGACGTAGACTACATTCCGAGTAAATTTGTTGGTAACCAGACTGCTGAAAATGCAGACTTTGACATGGACGGTGTTGGATATGTACCTGTTAAGAGTACAATCAACATAACACTAATGCCAGTGTACAGCAGAGAGGCAGTTAGAAACTTTAACTTGCAAGACTTTGTTAAAGGTAATTATATTTTTGATAAAGGATTCATTTAATGCCTGCAAAATATTCTAATACAAGCCCATGGAGCAAGACTAGATTAAAGTCGGGCTACCTTGACTACTTTGCTATCAGACCAGTAGCCGCAGAAGATGATGATATCCTCTACGAAATTGAGCCACAGTTTAATTATAGACCAGACTTGCTGGCAAACTATTTGTATGACACACCTAAACTATGGTGGGTGTTTGCTCAACGAAATTTAGATGTAATTAGAGATCCTATATTCGATTTTAGATCAGGTGTGGAAATCTATGTTCCTAAAAAGTCGGGGTTGTTTAAGTTATTAGGACTGTAATCCATGAGTAAGATGCAAAACACCATGGGTGCCGACAATTACGAAAAGTATCGTAATTTTGTCAGGAACAAAGAAAGTGGCGGCAATTATCAAATTGAAAATCCTTTTGGTTATATTGGCGCCTATCAGTTTGGTGCGCAAGCATTACAAGCACAGGGATTAATTAAACCTGGTGTTGTAACAGACTATGGCAGTCTTGGTCGAACACAAGCAGAACGAGCCGCCGCACACAAGAGGTTACTCGAAGACGATTCTAACTGGACTATCCCTGGAGGCAAACAAGCCTACCTAAATAATAGACAACTACAAGACCAAGCATTTGATAGACTGTCTGAACAAAATTTTAGTACTTTAAGTAAGAAAGGAGTTATTACTCCTGATACTCCGCCTGATCAAATTGCTGGGTATGGCGCCGCATCACACTTGCTTGGTGCAGGCGCTGTTGCAAACGGAAAACTACTCAAGACAGATGCTAACGGTACTTCTGGTTCTGCTTATTTTAAAGGAGCATCTAAGGCTGTTAATGGTGCAGCCACAGGAGTTCCGCCTGATAGACCAACAGCATCGTCTACAGTTCCTCGAAGTAATACTCCTGATAAACGTACAGTTTACAATGGTTCAGACAGAAAGTTAGGCGAGACTAGAATACCTAATACGGTAACAATAGGTGCTTCTAATCCAGTAGAAGATATTCCAGTGCCATTTCCTAATCCGTTGTCTGCGTTTTCTAAATTTAATGCAGTATTCACTTTAAGTTGTATTACAGCAGATGCACATAGAGATCCAAAGAATACTTATAAGGCAGGCGACCTTGGAGAAATTGTTCTAAGAAGTGCAGGCGCAGGGTCTCGAAGTCAAGAAACTGCAATGACGACTAGAGATAATCCTAGCGGGCAATATGATTTCTATATAGACAATTTCGACATGAATTCTATTATTACCTTCAACCAACAAACTAAAGGTAGTAATGCAACTGATGTTACATTTGAAGTTGTCGAACCATACAGCATGGGAGTATTTTTACAGGCATGCGAACTAGCCGCTAGAAAAAACAATTGGCCTAATGGATATCTAAATGCTGTATTTTTAGTAACAATAGAATTTGTTGGGTTTGATGACAACGGCGATCCAATAACTATACCAAATACTACTCGCAATATTCCTATAACAATTAAAGATATTGCAATGACAGTAAAACACGGTGGCGCCCGCTATACAGTAAAAGGACATCCGTCGAACGAACTGCCTCTTGATAACAATTATAGATTGTTTGAGGTTGATATTGCAGTTAGCGGTAAAACTGTGCAAGAGGTTTTACAAACAGGCGAGTTCAGTCTTCAAACAGTTCTTAATAAACGACTACAAGAATTTGCAGAAAAAGAAAAGTCACCAACAGCCTTTGACGAAATTGTTATAGTATTTCCTAAAGTAGATAATTCTAATGTTCTTGAAGGTGAAGGACAAGACTCTAACGGCTCAGCAACTAGTCAAGGTACTACTCAAGTTATAACAGTTAGTAGAAACGACAGTGCTAGTAACTTAATTCAAGATACTGAAACACTTAATGAAATTGGTTTAAGTGAAATGGATTTTGATAATACAACATCTGGCGAAAGTAAAGTTAACAAGCAGAATGATGTTCAAGAAGATCCAAAGAAACCTGTTGCTAGAAACAAAGTAGTCTATGATGCTAAAACTAGACAATTTATATACAGTCAAGGTACAAGTATTATTAATGCAATATCTAGTATTTTGATAAACAGCAAATACTGTAAAAATGCATTAGAAACTAACAAAGTTGACGAGATAGGCATGGTTAACTGGTTCAGGATCGAAACACAAGTTGATTATCAAACACCTAAAGAAGGTAACATTGGTAATAATAGCCAACCTAAACTTTTAATTTTTAAAATTGTTCCTTACAAAGCGCACAGCGAAAAATCATCTGCTCCTAGTGCATTAGTTAAAGGTTACGATAAGTTAAAGAGTGAAGCCGCAAAAGTGTATGATTATATCTACACTGGAAGAAACACAGAAGTTTTAAACTTTGAAATAGAATTTAAACAAGCATTCTTTAATACAGTAGCCAGCGACCAAAATAAGCAAAACAAACAAACTTTTAATAGCGGGCAATACAGTGCAACAACACAAAGTAATACCGCACCTAAAACACCAGATAACACTCCGGTGGCTAAAGAAGTTTTATCTGGTAATGATAGAGCAGGTAAAAATTTAAAAGTAGACCCCAACGACGGCGGAACTACAGCAGAAGATCATAAGACATTAATTGCTAAACAGTTTCAACGTGCATTAAATGAGAGTGAAACCGACCTAGTAACTGCAACAATGACAATCATGGGTGATCCTTATTTCCTAGCAGATAGCGGGCTAGGCAACTTTAGTAATAGAGGATCTGGAAGATTTAATGTTACAGATACTAACGCAATGGATTATCAAAGCGGAGAAGTTGATATTATTATTAATTTTAGAACACCGTTAGATTACGATCAAGACACAGGAATAATGAGTTTTGGTGATACAGAAATTGTTGATCAGTTCAGCGGGTTGTATAAAGTTAATTTTGTTACACACAGATTCCAACGAGGTAAATTCACACAAGAATTAAAACTTCAACGTAGAAAAAAACAATCTGCAGAGGCAATATCAGAAAACGAAGCAGCCGCACCGTATGCTGGCGGCAGCGAAGAAATTGTAGATGAAACCGGACAAGTAAGTAATCTTAGAAGAAACACAGAAACTGGCGAGTTATACGATGGTACCGGTTTGTATAATAGTGGTGGCCGCGCAACAGCAAATCCAAATAATACAAGTGAAACTAATAAGACTACAACAGTGGCCGCCAACTCTGCTTCCCCAACAATGACTGATGCTGAAAGAAAACAAATGTTTACAAGTGACTGGATGGTGCCATAATGCCTGAAATAGAAAGATCGTCGGAACAATCAAGTAAATTTGATGGAGGCCCATATCTAGCAAGGGTCGTAAGTAATATTGATCCCAAATACATGGGAACACTTCAAGTACAACTTTTAAGAGAAGTTGGTAATACTCACAATAGACAAGGGCAATCTATACCAGTAAAGTACCTAAGTCCTTTCTACGGTGTTACAAATATACAACACACTGACCTAAACAACGACTACGGAAGTACACAAAAGAGTTATGGATTCTGGGCAGTTCCGCCCGATGTAGGATCTTTAGTTTTAGTAGTGTTTGTCGAAGGTGATATTAAACAAGGTTATTGGATTGGTTGTGTACAAGACGAGTACATGAACTTTATGATACCAGGACTTGCTGCCACGGAGATGCACAACGACACAAGTAAAGGTAAAAAAGTAGTAGCCGAGTTTAATAAAAGAACTAACGAAAACGTACAAAAAGATACGACACAAATTAAAAAACCTGTACATCCGTTTGACTCAGTTATAGGTGCCCAAGGACTAGCCACAGACGAAACTAGAGGCACAACAACTTCTAGTGCTAGAAGAGATATGCCTAGTAATGTCTATGGTTGGAGTACGCCTGGCCCTGTAGATCGCCGGTCAGGTGCAAAAACAGGAACAATTGGTTACCATGAAAGTAAAGTGTCAGGTGCTTTTGTCAGCAGACTAGGCGGATCAACATTTGTTATGGACGATGGTGATCCAACAATGTTAAGAAAAACTCCAGCCAGCGAAGGTCCTCCAGAATATGCCAGTGTTGAAAACGGTGAAGAAGGTGATCCAACATTGCCACAAAATGAATTAGTTAGAATTCGTACACGTACTGGACATCAAATACTTTTACACAACACTGAAGATTTGATTTACATTGGCAATGCTAGAGGAACAACCTGGATTGAACTTACTAGTAACGGTAAAATTGACATCTATGCCGCAGACAGCATTAGTTTGCATACTAAAAATGATTTAAACATTACTGCTGATAGAGATATTAACATGAGTGCTGGACGTAAAGTTAATATCCTTAGCGGTGATAAAATGCACTTAGACAGCGGCGCAGACATGGAAGTAGTGAGTGGTGCTGATACCAAGATTACAACCAGCGGAACTACACACATTAACAGTGGCGGCAACCATTTAGAAACAGCCGCACAAATACACATGAACGGTCCAGCCGCAGCCTCAGCAGGATCGGGCGACAAACCGGGAAGAGTCCCGCAAGCAGAACCATGGAGTGGCCATGAAAACTTAAATCCAGCAGGCCACACGCCGGACGCTAAACCTAAAGACGGCAAATTAATTAAGACCATGGACACTTTTAGAAAAATCGGCAAATAAATAAACATATGAATGTTGAAAAGAACTTAATATCTAGAATTAAAATCCCATCTAGCAAGGACACTAGCATAGTAACTAGTCGTACCTATAGAGGTATCAGCACGGTCGCAGAAGCCGGATCTTTTGCTCTTTACGACATTGCACTAATCAAGCAAGACTTGATCAATCATTTTCATATACGTAAAGGTGAAAAACTAGAAAATCCCAGATTTGGTACTATTATTTGGGATATCTTGTTTGAGCCGCTAACAGAAGATGTTAAACAACTTATACTAGAAGATGTAACTACTATTATTAATTACGATCCTCGAGTACAAGTTTCAAATATTGTTGTTAGTGAATATGAAAGTGGTATTCAAATTGAGTGTGAACTAACATACTTGCCATACAACATTTCTGAAAGCCTACGCTACAGATTTGATCAAGACAACAGCATTCTTTAAATTAACTACCCACTTTTTCGCACACGATAAATAATGTGTGAGGGCCATATATGGGTAGCATAGATAGACAAAATCGCTTAATTGCCGCAGAAGACTGGAAGAAAATCTACCAGAGTTTCCGCAATGCAGACTTTCAAAGTTACGACTTTGACAACTTACGCCGTACGATGATTGCGTACCTGCGTGAGAATTATCCAGAAGATTTCAACGATTATATTGAGTCAAGTGAGTACTTGGCCCTTATCGATCTTATTGCATTTTTAGGTCAAAACCTAGCATTTAGATTTGACTTAAATGCCCGTGATAACTTCCTTGAACTAGCAGAACGCAGAGAAAGTGTTCTGCGTCTAGCACGTCTACTATCCTACAACCCTAAGCGTAACATTCCTGCAAGCGGCCTTTTAAAATTTAATGCTATTACTACCACAGAAGAAGTTATAGATAGTAACGGTAGAAATCTAGCCAACCAAACAATTCTATGGAACGACCCAAGTAATAATAACTGGTACGAGCAGTTTATTAAAGTTATTAATGCATCAATGAGCGAAACAGTTCAGTTTGGTCGCCCTCAAGATCGTGCTGTTCTTAGCGGTGTTACAACCGAACAATATCGTTTTAATGCTACAAACACAGAAGTGCCAACATATAGTTTTAATAAAAACATTGACGGCCGCAACATGGAATTTGATATTGTTTCGTCTGTGTTTAAAAATTCTACCACAGTTTATGAAGAAGCCCCATTTCCAGGTAACAACCTAGCATTCTTATACAGAGATGATGGCGGCGGCCCAGCAAGTAGTAACACAGGATTCTTTGTACACTTCCGTCAAGGTAGTCTACAGCAAGGTACTTTTAATGTTGCAAGACCAAATCCTAACGAAGCAGTTGACTTAGAAGCAACTGGAATTAATAACACAGACGTTTGGTTATACGGTCTAGATGCCATTGGTATTGAATCAACTGCTTGGACACAAGTTGAAGCATTAACTGGCAACAACATCATTTATAATTCTACACAGAAAGGCAATAGAAAGATCTATGCTGTGCAATCACGCACCGGTGATAGAGTTAGACTAGTGTTCTCAGACGGTGTGTTTGGTGATCTACCTCAAGGTAATTTTAAAGTTTACTATAGAGTCAGCAACGGCTTAACATATAAGATTAGTCCTAGCAGTATTAAGAGTGTTACTATTGACATTCCTTATATCAGCCGCCGTGGTAGAGAAGAAACACTTACAGTTACATTAGGTTTAAAATATACTGTAACAAATGCAAGTTCTGCAGAAACTTCTGATTCTATTAAACAAAACGCACCAGGAACATACTATACACAAAATAGAATGATCACCGGTGAAGACTATAATGTCCTACCATTAAGTATCAGTCAAGAAATTTTAAAAGTTAAAGCAGTTAACAGAGTAAGTTCCGGAATCAGCAGATATTTTGATCTTAAAGATGCTACTGGAAAATACAGCAGTACAAATTTATTTGGCACAGACGGTATTATCTATAAAGAAAACTTTACAGAAAAATTTAATTTTAGTTTTGCTACAAAGAGCGAAATTGAAGGAGTGGTAACAAATCAAATTGTACCTATCCTTAAAAAGAAAACTATCTATGATTTCTATCTAGATAATTTCCCAGATATTAATCTTGGTACACCATTCTTAGCATGGAACAGAATTTCTAAGGCAACTAACTTGTCAACAGGATACTTGTCAAACAACACCACAGGCGAACCAAGAACATTGGGTGCGTTTACAAGTTCTAACCTAAGATTTATTATCAATGACTCGTTATTAAAATTTGTTCCTCCTCCAGGATATAGAGCATTTGACACTAAAAATAATTTAATAGCCAATGCTGATCCTGTTAAACAAGGTGAGAAGAGTTATGTGTGGACTAAAGTTGTAAACATTACAGGTAGTGGTGTCTACGGTGCAGACAATGTTTTAGCCAACGGTGAAGGTCCTGTAAAACTCAACGAAGTTCTGCCAACTGGTGCAGAATTACAAAGTATCATTCCTAAGTTTGTTAAAGAATTTTCAGACAGTGTAAGAACTAGAATTTTTGATTTAATTTTTGCACAGAAAGAGTTTGGCTTGCGTTACGACACTAATGATAACTCATGGAAGATTGTCACAGAGTCTAACGTAGATAAAATTTCTAACTTTAGTTTAGGTAAGACCGGTGACATCAGTAACCAGCAACTTGATGCTAGTTGGTTAATCTTATTTGAAACTGACGGTGAAGTTTATACAGTAACACATCGTTCAACACGTTACGTATTTGAAAGCGTAAAAGAAGTTAGATTCTTCTACGACAGCGCCGACAAGATTTACGATACTAACACTGGTAAAATTGTTAAAGACAAAGTTGCAGTTCTAGGTATCAACACAAAGCCGTTAGATGATTTTCCTTTAGGTAAAGACTATGATTGGGAAATTATTGACGAGTTCAAAGGCGCCGACGGATACATTGACAGTAAGAAAATTAGTATTACTTTCACAGATCGTGACGAGGACGGCGTTATTGACGATCCAGAAATTTTTGATCGTATAGTTGAGCCAGACTTAGAAACAACTAAGAAAATAATTTTCCAACAACGTCGAACAGGTATTGACGGTGTAACTGATTACTATTATATTTCAAACAACGACGATTTAATTTTAACATACGATACTCAAACTGACATCGATACAAGTTTGCAAACAGGCATTGCTGATGGTCAGTTAGTTTATTTGTTAGATGAAAAACTAGTTAAGAAATTTGTTAGAAACGGTCTACCACAATTCCAAGTTACTAACGAATATAGAGGTTTCTTTGGTCGCGGAGATCTAAAGTTCCAGTATGTTCATTCAGCAGACAGTAGTGCAAGATTAGACCCAAGTGCAACAAACATCATGGATGTTTATGTGTTGACTAAGTCTTACGATACAGATTATCGTCGTTGGATTAGAAAAGAAGTTGACAGTAAGCCGCTTCCACCTAGCAGTGATGCATTGTTTGTTAACTTTGGATCTAAACTACAAAAAATTAAAGCAGTCAGTGATGAAGTAATCTACCATCCTGTAAAATACAAAGAAGTATTTGGCTCAACAGCGCCTCTATCTTTACAAGCAACTTTTAAAGTAGTTAAGAGTGGCAGTGTTGCAGTCAGTGATAGCGACATTAAGTTATCTGTAATTAATGCAATCAACGAATTTTTTGCAATTGAAAATTGGGAGTTCGGTGATACATTCTTCTTTACAGAATTAACAACTTATATCATGAACAAAGTTGCTCCTAATATCAGCAACATTGTAATTGTTCCTAAGGATCAAAATTTAAGTTTTGGTAGTTTGTACGAAATCAAGTCTAATGCTGATGAAATTTTTATCAGTAGTGCAACAGTTAATGACGTTGAAATCATCAGCGAAATTACAGCAACAAGAATTCGTGCTAGTGGTTCAGTGTCAACATCATTGAACAATAATAATGGTATTCAAAGCGCATAATTATGGCATTTAATAACGATCAATTCGACCCAAGTCTGCCAATATCAGACACCTCAGACAAAACATCTATTGGTTTCTTACCTAAGTATTTTAGAACCAGTGCTAATCAAAAGTTCTTAAATGCAACAATAGATCAAATGATCTCCGAAGGAGATGTTGAGAAGGTCAGCGCCTTCATTGGTAGAAAAACATTTGAACCTTATCGTGCTTCCGACAAGTACCTTGAAGGTGCAACTAAGCAACGTGAAGACTATCAATTTGAACCAGCAGTAATTATTAAAGACGATTTAGACAACGTAACCTTCTTTAAAGATTATCCTGACTTTGTTAACCAATTAGCGTTCTTTAACGTTGACGATACAGATCATAACAAGATCAATAGCCAAGAATTTTATGCTTGGAATCCGCACTTTGATTGGGACAAGTTTGTAAACTATCGCGACTACTACTGGTTGCCAGGTGGCCCAGTTAGCATACCAGTTGCTGGACAAGCAGATACTATTACAAGTACCTATACTGTAAGCATTGTTGACGATGTTGACAACAGAGCCTATTTGTTTACACCGGACGGACTTACACGTAATCCTAACTTAAAACTTTATCGCGGCCAAACATATCGTTTTGAAGTCGACTGCCCTAACTACGGTATTGCATTTAAAACTGTAAGAGAAACAGGCGACAGTTACTTCTATACTACTGGTGTAAGCACGGGAAATCAATACGTTGAAAAAGGTGTAATTGAATTTACAGTTCCTATTGATGCTCCTAATATCATTTATTATGTAAGCCAATCAGATGTTAATACCGGCGGCATCTTTAAAGTCTACGACATTACAGATGCATCTAGCATTGACGTAGAAAAAGAAATTATTGGAAAGAAAGATTACACAACAGCCAACGACATTCAATTGTCTAATGGTATGAAAGTTTTCTTCCAAGGCAGAGTCACACCTAACAAATATGCTACAGGAAATTGGTATATTGAAGGTGTTGGCAGCGCAATCAAACTAGTTAAAGAAAGTGATCTAGCAACTCCATCATCATATTCTACTTCTGCTGTAGTAGAATTTGACAACGAACAATTTGATAGCCAAGGGTTTGATGTTTCTGCTAACATTCCTTTAAACAAGGAATATATTACAATTAATCGTTCAAGTAAAGATTTAAATCCTTGGACTAGATTTAACCGTTGGTTCCATAAAGATGTCATTGACGTTGCTTCTCAAGTTAATGGCATTCCTACAGTATTAGACCAGAGTCAACGTGCCACACGACCAATTATCGAATTTGAATCAGATTTAAAACTTTGGAAGTTTGGAACACAATTTAAACAAAACGTTAATTTAGTTGATTCCTTTACAAGAGATGTATTCAGCACAATTGAAGGAAGCATAGGTTACAACGTAGACGGTGTAGATCTTTTAGAAGGTATGCGAGTATTGTTCACCGCAGACCCAGATGTACAAGTTAACGGTAGAATTTTTAGAGTTGCTTTTGTAACACACTTAGGCACTAAGCGTATAACTTTGATCCAAGAAAGTGACACTAATCCAGTTGAAGGAGAAACAGTTCTTTCTTTAGATGGTGTTGCTAACAAAGGTAAAATGTACTATTACAATGGTACAGTGTGGCTTGAAGCACAGTCTAAAGATACTGTTAATCAAGCGCCGTTGTTTGATGTCTTTAACGAGAACGGTGTAAGTTACGGTGACGAAGCAACATACCAAGGAACAACTTTTGCTGGTACAAGAATTTTTGGTTATAAGTCGGGTACAAACATTGACACTGAATTAGGATTCGGCATCAGTTACAAAAACATTGGTAACATCGGCGACATTGTTTTTGATTTTAATTTACAAAAAGATTCTTTCATTTATAAAAAGTTAGCCGATATCGTTACAATAACATTAGACAAAGGTTACTTGAAAAAATCTTCTAGTCTAACTAACTACACATTTGTTAATGGATGGGAAAAAGCAGTAGCACCTAGTAAGCAATATGTAGTTCGTCAATTTGACGGCAGCGATAGAACTAACTTCTTCCCTGTTGATGTTTATACTCGCAGTGCATTATTAGACGACCTTGAAGTTAAAGTTTTTGTTAACGGAAAAATTCTTTCTAGTTTAACTGACTATGACATTGTTACAAAGAATGATGTTGCTTATGTTCAGTTAACAAAAGACTTAACAGAAACTGATAGTATTTTCCTTAAGACATCAAGTAACGCTAAAAAGAACGACAACGGTTATTATGAAATTCCTTCTAACTTAGAAAGTAATCCAAACAATTTAGCATTGGAAGATTGCACACTAGGCGAAGTTATTAATCATTTAAAGACCATAGCCAATGACAGAGAAGATTTCGTTGGCTCAGTGCCCGGCACTGGTAATTTACGAGACCTTGCAGGATTATCTGCTTACGGTAAAAAGATTGTTCAACACAGTGGTCCTTTGACTCCTGTGATTTATCATCTCACCGATAAAGAACACAACGTTGTTAAAGCGTTACGATACGCCAAAGACGAATACAGTAAGTTTAAACGAAACTTTATTCGTGTAGCAACAAGTTACGGATTTGACGGCATAACTAGAATTCATTTAGATTTGATCCTAAAAGAACTAGTCAAAGACAAGACAAATACAATGCCATTCTTCTTTACAGATATGGTACCATTTGGCGGAAGTTTTATTTTCGACCAAGAAGTAATCGATGACTCTATTACAGAGTATCCGTTAACATTTGATTTTGATCTAAACACACTTAGTGATAAAGCCGTATTGGTTTATCTAAATGAAGAACAACTAGTTCACGGCCGCGACTATGAATTTTTTAATGTTAACTTTGTTAGAATTTTAAAACCTATAGTAACCGGCGATGAGTTAAAGATAGTTCAGTACGAAAATACCAACGGCTGTTATGTCCCACCAACTCCTAGCAAGTTAGGATTGTATCCAGTATTTGAACCAAAAATTTATCTTGACGACACTCTAGTTGATCCAATTAATGTTATTCAAGGACACGACGGTAGTGTTATTGCATCATTTGGTGATTACCGCGATGACTTAATTTTAGAATTAGAAAGAAGAATCTATAACAACATTAAGATGAAATACAACACTGAGTTGTTCGATCTTACTGATTTTGTCAGCGGTTATTTTAGAGACACAGGTTTAAGTAAAACTACTTTAGATAATACTATTAGACAAGACTTTTTAAAGTGGAGTCGTTTTATTTCCGAAGACTATACCAAGCATACATTCTTCGATGCAGACAATAGTTTTACCTATAACTACAAAAATTTCTCTGCTCCTGACGGTACTGGCATTCCAGGTCACTGGAGAGGTATCTACACATACATGTATGACACTGACAGACCTCACAGTCATCCATGGGAAATGTTAGGATTTAGTGAACAACCAACATGGTGGGAAACTGTCTACGGACCTGCTCCTTACACTAGAGATAACTTAGTGCTTTGGAACGACATTGCTCAAGGTGCTATTAGAGAGCCAGGTAAACTTGTAGAAATTAAACCTAAGTTTGCAAGACCTACTATTCTTCAACAATTACCAGTTGACGATGGCGGCAATTTACTTTCACCGTTGGAGTCTAACTCAGTTAGAGATTATGTTTTCTATCTTGCCGAAGCAGAATTTAGTTTTGGTGACAGAGCACCTATTGAAAATGCTTGGAGACGTAGCAGTGAGTATCCGTTCAGTTTAATCACAGGTATTACGTTACTAAGACCGGCAAAAGCGTTTGCTACAATCTATGACCGAGCAAGACAGATCCGCGACTTTACAGGTCAAATTGTCTACAAGACTACAAACGGATTAACTCGCTTCACTCATAAAAATATAGAATTTCCTAATACATTAGAAGATACTTCTAGAGTATATACTAGCGGTCTAGTAAACTATATTCAAAACTATGCTATTTCACGTAGCCAAGATAGTTTTGACATTTACAAGCAAAATCTTTCAAGACTTCAAGTAAATCTTTCAACAAAAGTTGGCGGATTTATTACCAAGGAAAAATTTAAACTAGTATTAGACAGCCGTAGTCCTTTAAATCAAAAGAACATATTTGTTCCTTTTGAAAACTACAAGATTATTCTTAATACAAGTACACCTGTGTTGAGTATAGACTACAGTGGTGTTATTATTGAAAAACAAACACAAGGATTTGTAGTTAGAGGTTACAATTTAGTCACACCGGAATTTAAGTATTACAAGGCATTAGAGACAGCCAGTGATCCTGTAATTACTATTGGCGGTATCAGTGAGCCGTTCGTTGATTGGGATAGAGAAAAGTTTTATAACAAAACTCAAGTTGTACGCTATGATAACAACTATTATAGAGTAACAACTAGCCATACTAGCGGCCAAGCGTTTGAATTAAAGTATTTTACAAAACTACCTAAACTACCAATTACTGGCGGTCGACAAATTATTTCTCGCAGTGCATTTTCAACTGAGGAATCATCATTACACTACGGTTCAGAATTAAAAACAGTTCAAGAAGTCAGTGACTTCCTAGCAGGTTACGGAAAGTGGTTAGTTACTCAAGGTTTTGACTTTGAGTACTTTAATACTACTTTAGCAACAGTAACAGACTGGAGTACTGCAATTAAAGAATTTGCCTTCTGGACTACACAAAACTGGAGTGCTGGTTCTGTAATCAGTTTAAGCCCAGGTGCAGACGAAGTTAGATTTACTAAACCGTCTTCTGTGGTAGACAATATCTATGATAGTTTCTACGAATACAGCATTTATAAACAAGACGGAAATTTATTTGATCCGCTATTTGTAAACACTATCCGTAAAGGTAACCTGTTTGTACTACGTCCAAGAGACAGTGCCGACGGTGTATATCATGCTACACTAAACTTAGTACAAAAAGAACACGTTATTATTTTAGATAACGTTACAGTATTCAACGATATCATCTATGACCAAGTTCAGGGATATCGTCAAGAACGTATCAAAGCAGTAGGTTATAGAACAAGTAACTGGCAAGGTGACTTCAACATTCCAGGTTTCATCTATGACCGTGCAGATGTAACAGAATGGAAACAATGGAAAGATTATTCACTAAGTGATACTGTCAAGTACAAAGAATTCTATTATTCTGCCAAGAGCAATGTAACAGGTACAGAAGAGTTTGATGACTCTCAATGGAATAGACTTCCAAACAAGCCAGAAAGTAAGTTAGTGCCTAACTGGGACTACAAGTCAAATCAATTCTTTGATTTCTACGATCTAGACACAGATAGTTTTGACGTTGACCAGCAGACTATTGCTAAACACTTAATCGGTTATCAGCGCAGAGATTATCTAGAAAATATCATCAATGATGACATTGCTCAATACAAGTTCTATCAAGGTATGATCCGTGACAAGGGCACACAAAATGTATTGACAAAGTTATTTGATCCATTAAGTTCTGCTGACAAAGACAGTTTAGAATTCTATGAAGAATGGGCCATCCGTCTAGGAACATACGGTGCAACATCTGCTTTTGAAGAAGTTGAATATAAGATCAACGAAACTAAGATGTTGATCAACCCTCAACCATTTGAATTAGTTTCTAGCATTGATCCAGATTTAAATGATTTTGTTTACAGAATACTTCCACACGAAGTATATGTGCCTAGCGAGAATTATAATCACGCACCTTTCCCTGCAAATCCTAACGGTGACTATTTTGTCGAAACTTCGGGATATGTAAGAAGAGACGATGTTGATTATGTCTTCAACACTAAAGACGATATCTCTTCTTTAGATTTTGCACTATTGACAGAAGGTACTAGAATTTGGATCGGTAACGATAAAAACTCTTGGGGGATCTATAGATTTACGGCACTAGCACAAAAGTTAGCCAGTGCTACTTTACCAGACGAAGAAACTATTCGATTAACATTTGCATCTAACAGAGATCCAGATTTACAAATTGGTGAATACATCGGTATTAACTCGACAACAGTCGTTGACGGTGTATATCAGATTACTAATGTAGGATACAACTACATTGAATTTGCCGCAGGCGATCTAACTGAAGATGATATATTATTAGCAACAGTTGGTAATACTTTTATAGTTTATAAGTTTAGTTCTTTAAGAATTAAGGAAAGATTGTTCAACGGACAGACACTAACTGCTTCTATTGATAGATTAGATGAAATAAATCTACCTATTAAAAACAACGGAGATCTAGTATGGATTGACGGTGCAGATAATAACTGGTCAGTGTGGCAATATAATAATAACTATTCTCTAAGAAAACTTTTAGACGAAAGTAACAACTTTGGTCAAGCACTGTCAGTTAGTAAAAATGAACGAGTAATGGCAGTAAGTGCTAATTTAAACTCCGACAATCAAGTATTGTATTTTACAAGACCTGCTCCTACATTTAACTGGGCATTTGCAGAATCTATCAACGCAGGTTCAGCAGGACTTACTACAACTAACGGCTCATTTGCTTCGGCTGTAGCACTATCTAAAGATGGAAATATACTAGCAGTAGCATCTCCTAAGTCGGACACTGACCAAGGTCATGTATCACTTTTTGCCCTAAACGCTGGAAATATTTTCCAGTTTACAACTAATCTTACAGCCGCAACACGCCGAGCCAACGAACTATTTGGATCAAAAGTTTACTTTACAGATAGTTCGTTAGTAGTAGTTTCAAAGGGAACAGTTGGCGTTACATCACCAGCAATATTCTTATTCAGTCTAACAGGCGAGTTGTTAGACAGTATTGTTGAAACTTCTACACAAATAGAAATTGCAGATGTTTCTACAAGTGCAAAATCTGTTGCAGTGTCATTTACTGATGAATCTGTTAAAGTATTCTCAGTAGAATCTAATAGTTTAGATTTAATAGATATTGTTACATTTGGTGATCTAGTTCCTAACACAGACATTGTTATTTCTACAGGATCTAACTTTGCCGAAAGCATTGCACTAACACAAGACGGCACAACATTAGCAGTAGGTGCACCTGGGTACTCTGGATTAAATTCAGAACAAGGTGGCGTAATAATCTTTAATTTAGTTGGAACTAATTTTGTTCCTCAATATCTAATAACAACACCAAATAATAATTCTGCAGGAAAATTTGGCGCACAAGTGGAATTTAATCTTGCAGGGGACCAGTTGTCAGTTTATGCTTCGGGTGTAGTACACGACAAGGCAACTACATTTGACAGTAACACAACAGTGTTTGATTTAACAAGCACACGATTCACTGATGCAGAGCCAGCCGCTGGTGCAGTGTTCTTATTTGACAAATACGATACGAAGTATGTGTTTGCCGAAACTCTAGAAGTAGACGGAGCATTTGGTTTAAAATACGGTCAATCACTATCGTTTGTAAAGTCAATTTACATCGGCGATCCAGGCAGAGAGCGTGGGGGTGTTTATGAGTTTACAAGCCCAACTAAGAGTTGGAGTAAACATCAAGTACCTGATTTGTCTGTTGATGCAAAGAAAATTAAATCTATTTTCTTGTACGACACAGATAAAAGTAGTGTTATCCAATATCTAGATTTTGTTGATCCTTTACAAGGAAAAATTTTAGGTATTGCAGAACAAGAATTAAGTTACAAAACTTACTATGATCCTGCAACATATATTGTTGGTACAGAAAGTGTTAACGTTGATCAGTTAACAGGATGGAACGGATCACAAGTTGGTAGACTATGGTGGGACTTGTCGAGTGCTAAGTTTATTAACACATATCAAGGTTCTGTAGTATTCAAATCTAACAGTTGGAATAACAGATTCAATGACCAAGAAGTTGCAGTCTACGAATGGGTAAGTTCACGTTATAAGCCAAGTGTTTGGGATAGCCTTGCCGACACAGAAGAAGGACTAGCACTTGGTATCAGTGGACAGAGTAAGTACGGAGACCTTGCATACTCTATTACACAAACTTACGATACAATTTCTCAAAGTGTATCTACAACTTACTATTTCTGGGTAAAAAATAAAGTTACAGTGCCTGACATTGACGGCAGAAGTTACTCAGCCAATGATGTTTCATTGCTTATTGCAGATCCTAAGAGTAAAGGCATTAGATATGCAGTATTGCATAGCCCAACACAATTTAGTTTAGTCAACTGTAAAGACCTAATTGCAGACAGACGAGTTGCAATTAACTTCCGTTACTGGACTGTTGATAATACTGAGTTGAATATTCACAGCCATTATCAGTTACTGTCTGAAGGTGATGAAACAAAACAACTTAACAAGTACATTGAAAAGAAATGGCTTGAAAGTTTAATCGGCGTTGACGATTTAGGAAACCCTGTACCAGATCCAAAACTTCCATTGAAGTTAAAGTACGGCATACTAAGCAAGCCACGCCAAAGCATGTTTGTTAACAGACTTGAAGCACTAAAACAATTTGTTGAACGTGTTAACTCTGTTCTAATTAAGAACAATATTGTTGACGACATTGACATCTCTAAACTATACGAAAAAGATCAAGAGCCAAGTGTATATTCTCTAAAATATGATGCAGTTAGAGATTTATATTCTGAATTAAGATTTATTAACGTTGCGCCAAGCCGTACTGCACAATTAGAACCAGTAATTGAAAACGGAAGAATTATCCGTGTTAACATCATTGACTCTGGTAGAAATTATGTTGACTTGAGTTACGACGAAAGTCTAGGAAAGCCACGCAAAGGACCTTATGTTCAAATATCAGGTATTGGCACCGGCGCCAAGATTAGTACAGTAATTAACACTAAGGGTGAAATTATTAAAGTGAATGTTGATAATCCTGGCGAAGGATATCAACCAAGTACTACACTGACAGTTAGACCTTTTACTGCTCTAGTAAGAACAGATGAAAATTCTGGCGGTAAGTGGGCACTGTATATTTGGGACACAACTAACAAAGTTTGGATCAAAGACCTTGTACAGACTTATGACGTTAGCAAGTACTGGACACTAGTTGACTGGTATGCTACTGGTTACAGTTCGTTCACTAAAGTGGATGCGTCTATTGATTTTTCTTATCAACTTGCCGGATTAACTTTAGATATCGGCGATATTGTAAAAATTAAAAACGTTGGATCTTCTGGTTGGATGTTGTTAGAGAAAAACACTGACAGTACTAACCTACTAGACATTAACAGTAGTTTTAAAGTCATCGGCCGCCAGAACGGTACCTTGCAACTTAATCAAAACATTTATCAGTTTAAGAACAGTAACGTTGGATACGACGGTCCGTTCTTTGACGTAGATGTGTTTGATGATGAACCCAAAGAAGAATTACGCATTATTGTTGATGTAATTAAGAACAACATTTTTGTTGACCAGTTAACTAACGAATACAACCAACTATTCTTTGCAAGTCTACGTTATGTGTTCGCAGAACAAGTGTTTGTTGACTGGGCATTTAAGACAAGTTTTGTCAAGAGTAAACACAACCTTGGCGAACTCAAACAAAAGATTACCTATCAAAACGATAACTTAGAAAGTTACGAAGACTACATTAGAGAAGTTAAACCTTATCGTAGTAAGATTAGAGAATTTGTCAGCGCATATGAAAAAGTTGAACAATCAAGAACACTAGTTGCTGACTTCGACTTGCCGGCAGTTTATAATTCCGATACTGGTTTAATTTCTCCTATCTCTACACAAGTCAAAGACGGTGTAGTAGTTGTTGATAACAATATTATTCTTCAAGAGCCATATAGTTCTTGGTATTATAATGTAGGACACTCAGTTAAGTCTATTAACGTTCGAGACGGCGGTTCAGGATACAAGACTGCACCTCAAGTTATTATTACTGGTATAAGTTCTGTACCTGCACAAGCCACTGCTTATGTAAGTCAAGGAAAACTTATTAAGATTATTGTTACAGATCCTGGTGAAGGGTACCTAACAACACCTACAGTTATACTGGACGGTGGCTTAGACACTGACGGAGTATCGGCTCAAACTAGTATCGAATTAGAAAGAGGTTTAGTACGTTCTAATAAAGTTGGAGTTAAGTTTGATAGAATTTCTCCAAAGTATCAAATTTCTTCTTTAACTGTTGTTCAGCAGTTCACTGGAACAGGTTCTAGAACACGCTACGATTTAAAGTGGCCTGCAGATATCCGTCCTAACACTTATGTAATTTCAGTTAACGGTATTGATATTCTTGACAGTGATTTCACAATTACTAATATTCAAGACACATCAAGTTCTTATGCAAGATATTTTGCAAGAGTCACGTTTGTAAATGCTCCAGCAAATCAAAGTACTATTTCTATATCTTATAAAAAGAACATTGATCTGTTATCAGCCGCAGATAGAATTCAATTCTATTATGCTCCAACTAGCGGACAACTAGGCAAGGACCTTGGACAATTAATGCAAGGTGTTGACTACGGCGGTGTAGAAGTAACCGGTCTAAGTTTTGAAATCGGTTCTGGTTGGGACGCCCTACCATGGTTCGTTGGTGGATGGGATACATTTGACACTGAATTCAGAGACAAGTTGTTCATTAGTAACGGCACAAACAGAAGTCTTGATATTGGTTATGTTCCAGCAGACGGAGTAGAAATCAACGTCTATAAGAACACTGTTAAGATTGATGATCCTAACTACGATCAAGTTACTGCCGCACAAGATATTCTAACACAAGATCAAAATGCTCTTACAGCATTAGAAGAAGAATTAGAAATCTTAGTTCAAGTTCGTGCAGAAAAGAATGCCGCAAAAGAAGATGCCGCAGATAATGTTGTATTACAGCAAAGTATTCTTGACGACTTAACTGGTCAATATAACCAAGCATTGTTAGATAACAATATGATCTTGGCTATGCAAATTGAAGCATTGGTTGTTCAGCAGGCCAACGTTGTGTTAGCCGCAAATAGTGCGTTAACAGCGGCTACGTCACAGTACAACATTGCTGCCACAGCAGTTAATAACAAACAAGGCGAAGTTGCAGATCAACAAGCAGTTGTTAATGATGCACAAACAGCATTGGATCAATTAGATCCTATTACTAACTCTAATGCTATTATGAACAGTTTTTATGGTGATGCAAGTACACAAGTATTTGTTCTACCTAATGATGTTCCGTTGAGCAATGGTGACAAGATTATCTTGCGTGAAAGTACCAGCGACGGTAGTTTTAGACCAGACGATCAAACATTTGATGTTGATTTAGACGGTGGCGATTTAGCCTATGCTAGTGCAAGGGGTGTTAACCCAGAAGCAATTAACGTTGACGGTGATGCGTTTGTTTCAACTACATCTAGCCATGCTCCAGAAGAAGTTGTTCCTGGTCAAATTGTAGATAGCGTTGACATCCAAGTCTACGATAAAGTCAGCGATGGTGCACCGAGCATTTTAAATCGTTTCTATAAAGTTACAGCAACCAACGATATAGCATTTGCTATAGGCCAACGTCCAGGTACTGCCGAATCTGTTGTTGTTAAAATCAATGACAGAATTGCTAGACTTGGCGAGGAGTACGAGATTGATTATCAAGAACAACAAGTTAGATTGTTGATTACACCCGCAGTTGACGATGAGATTTCTGTTATAAGTTTAAGTCAAAACGGCTCAGGAATCTTAGACTTAGATTTCTTTGTTGCTGACGGAACTACATCTGACTATGTTACAGCCGCTCGCTGGAACGAAGACTATACTGCCTTTGTAACAGTCGATGGTGTGCCAGAATCTGTGACAACATTTATTGCAGACGAAACATTTGATAATGCTGGTAATATTGTTTTAAGATTCCCAAGTCCGCCAGTTCAGGGTTCTATAATTAACTTTACAATCATCAAAGGATTCTTTAATACTATCAGTAAAGTACAAAGAGAAACTATTGTACATGATGGTGTGACAAACACATATCCGTTACAATATCCTCCTGCTACACTAAGTCCGCTAGAAAGCAACGTAGTTGTTGTAGTAGATGGAAAGTTATTAAAGTCTATTGACAATTATTATTTTGATGTTGCAGGAACATCTAGAACTTATTCAATTAGTGTAGCCGATTATCCTTACAACTCAGTGGATCCAGACGATATCCGTGTGTATGTTAACGGCGTTGAAATTCAACGAGCCAAAGATTGGAACTGGGTATCTAGTAACAACGAATTGAAACTAAAACGTAATGCCGCAAATGTTGGTGATAAAGTAACATTATCTATCTTTAAAAATGCAAATTATATTATTGAGAACGATAGTATAACATTCTTAGATACATACTCTGCATTTACAGTTATAGATGTAACAACATTTAATAACCATGACATTTTAGATATTAGAAGATTCAACGATCAAATAACTTTTGATTCAACTGTATCGGAAGGTCTTGTTGACTATAAGAAGTATACTCAACTTTCTTCAGGAAGAATAGCATTAGACAAGCAGTCAATTGCTCCGCAGTATGTTTGGATTGCAGTTGATGGTGAATTGTTAGTTCCTGATGTTGACTATGTTCTTGAAAACAATCTAAAGTATATTAGAATTGTAAGACCTCTACTATCAACTAACGAGATTGAAGTTATAGTATTCAGCAGTAACACTACTCGTAGTGCATTTGGATACCGCATCTTCAAGGACATGACAAACAGAGTAGTCTACAAGCGCATTGATGATTCAACTAGCACAACACTAGCAGAACCGTTAAACAGTTTTGATGCTAAGATTACTGTAGTCGACGCTAGTGGGTTAACAACACCTAATGCATTAAAGAATGAGCCAGGTGTAATTTATATTGACAAAGAACGTATCGAGTACTTAAAGAAGACTGGAAATATTTTAAGTCAATTACGCCGCGGTACATTAGGTACAGGCATTAAGAGCCAGTACACTGTTGGTACTCGTGTAAGAGATCAAGGCAATATCAACACTGTTCCTTACAAGGACGAAGTACAAACAGCAGAAGTTGTTTCAGACGGATACACAACAGCCAGCCAGTTCTATCCAAATAGCACAGGCGTAACTGTTGAGAAGTTTACCTACAACTTTAATAACCAAACTGCTTTCCCTCTAGGCGGACAAGTTACTACCGTTATAGGAACAGGATTTAGAGACAACGTTAAAGTTTATGTCGGTGACACAGAATGTTCTACAACATATATTAACGAAACTAAATTAACATTTATTACCCCAGCAAAAAGTGTTGGAGCATATGATTTGGTAATTTATAACCCACCAAAAACTGTTCCATTTAGCATTCCAGCAACAAGCGTTGTAGTGCCTGCGGCTATTAAATATGTTCAGATATTGTTACCGTTTGCACCTAGACCAAATCCTGCAACAGAAACTGGCTGGTATAAAGACACTAGAATTATACCAGTAACTGATATACTACCAGGACGTTGGTATACTATTAGTACTGTGGGAGATACTAACTTTGGTTTAATTGGCAGCGGTGCTAACTTACCAGGCGCATCATTCCAAGCAACAGCAGTCGGCACAGGCACAGGCACAGTCATTGACTATACAAGCATTCCTTATGAATATTGGGAAAGCATGGACATTGAAGTGTTTGTAGGTGGCCGCAGACTACGTAAGAGTCCTGTACAAGTTTATGACGAAACACTAGGACAAGACAGCCCAAGCGGAGATAAGATGTTAGAAGCAGAATTTGCTGTTAACAAAAACGTTGGCGCTTATGTACGTTTAACTGACGCACCTCCTCCTGGTGTAAAGATTGTTGTACAGAAACGTATTGGTAGAACTTGGACACAAAATGGTATTGGATTATCCGATGCTACAAGCGATCCTGCTAAATTCATCCGCGCTAAGGGCGTAGATTTATCGGAATAAATATAAAAAATAGGTAGAAATTATGACAAAATCACCCAATGAAAACGTAGGTTTCCACGTAGAAGGACACATTAAGATTTGGTATCCTGAAACTGGAGAAATCGCCATCGATAAACGTAATGCTATTCATTACGAAAATATGAGTATTAGTCTTGCAGAAAGTCTCGGTAACGAAGGCAAGGGATTTATCTACGAGATGGTCTTTGGCAACGGCGGAACTACAGTTGATCCAACAGGAATTATTACCTATTTGACTCCTAACACTATTGGTATTAACAGTAGTTTATACAACGAAACTTATGCTAAAGTTGTTGATGATCGTTCGGCAAACAACATTGACCCAGTGCGTAATAAGATCGAAACACGCCACTTAACAGGTACAAACTATACAGACATTGTTGTTACTTGTTTGTTAGACTACGGTGAGCCAGCAGACCAAGAAGCATTTGATAATGCAACATACACTGAAAGTCCTTATGTTTTTGATGAACTAGGACTGCGTAGTTACAATCCTAACGGCACAGGCAGACTGTTAACTCATGTTATTTTTCACCCTGTACAAAAGTCTTTGAACAGACTTATTCAAATTGATTATACAGTTCGCGTACAGAGTCTAACAGGTTTCAATGAGGCTTAAACATGTCATATAGAATTTTTAGAACTAATCAATTAAACGGATCGATCACTGTTGAAGACAACACAATCGATGATACAACCTCATTGCGTTTTCCAGGTAGAAACACCACAGGTTATGGTCAGATTATCGGCGAAGACTTACTACACTTATTAGAAAATTTTGCCAGCCCTAATGAGCCAAGCACACCTATTCAAGGTCAGTTGTGGTACGATACCACAGAAGGCGTTAACCAACTTAAAGTCTATGATGGTACAGGTTGGGGTGCTGCCGGCGGATTAAAGAAAGGATCTAATGCTCCTGAGTCAGAAAGCAGTATTGCTGGCGATTTATGGGTAAACACTGATACTCAACAGTTATATTTGTTCACAGGATCTAGTTGGATTCTAGTTGGTCCTAACGTTTCAAGCGGTGCTAAGACAGGTGCTGAACCTGAAATTATTGTTGATACATCGAACAACAGCCAAACAGTAGTTAGTCAGTTCGTTGGCGGCGAGCGTGTGATGATTATCTCTAAAGTTGATTTTATTCCTAAGAGTGTTATCACAGGATTTCCGGAAATTAAAGCAGGTGTAAATCTTAATAACCTGTATGAAAATTATTATGGAGTTGCAGAAAATGCTTCTGCACTTTTAGTTGGTTCTACTTCAGTACCTGCTTCAAATTTCTTACGCAGTGACGTTACAAGTAGTACAAACTTTGGTATTGACATTAGAAACAGTGCAGGTCTTTCCGTTGGTTCAGACAGACAACTTAGTTTAAACCTTGAAGGTACTATTGGTGTCTTGCTTAATAAGACAACTGGTTCTAGCACTGATATCCGTGTTAACAACAACGGAACAATTCGCACTATGGTGCGTGTTGATAGTAACCAACGTATTGGTCTAGGCCCTAACAATTTTGCTCCACAAGAAACAGTAGATATTAACGGTACACTAGCAGTTAATGGTGTATCAAAGTTTACTAATGCTACAGATTCTATTAGCCCTGCAACGGGC
>JACCDU010084449.1_pt1 | contig 24907 bp, 24 predicted proteins | sample 7446081 | NCBI WGS metagenome assembly JACCDU01 (sample SAMN15323447, study PRJNA562643) | freshwater metagenome | isolation source: river surface water | place: USA:Blue River Watershed | collected 2017-08-17
CTTACCATCGGTGAAAACATCGGTGACCTAGGTGGATTAACCATCGCATTTAAGGCATACCAAATTTCATTGGGTGGAAAGCCATCACCTGTCATTGAAGGTATGAGCGGTGAAAAACGATTGATGCTTTCCTGGGCCCAGGTATGGCGTGCCAAGGTTCGAGCCGAAGAGATGCGCCGTCGTATCGCAACAGATCCGCACTCCCCTGCCGAGTTTCGCTGCAATCAAATTCTTAAGAACTTCACCCCGTTCTACCAAGAGTTTGGCGTTACCGATAAGGATGCGCTGTGGCTAGAGGAACAAGCTCGAGTTCAGATTTGGTAGTGCATTGAGTTTTTCATTTGATATCAAACATGCTGAAAGTGGATCTTTGGCACGTGTTGGCACCATCAACACTCCCCATGGGCCTATTCAGACACCGGCTTTTATTCCGGTAGGCACCAAGGCAACTGTTAAGTCAGTGCTGCCTGAATCGATGAAGGATTTAGGTGCACAAGCTTTGTTATCAAATGCGTATCACTTGTATTTACAACCGGGCTCTGATGTTCTGGATGAAGCTGGTGGGCTTGCCACATTTATGAACTGGCCAGGGCCAACCTTTACCGACTCTGGAGGCTTTCAGGTTTTGTCCTTAGGAGTGGGTTTCAAAAAAGTTTTGGCGATGGATGCACAAACATTTCGCCGAGATGATGTGATTGCAGGAAACAAGGATCGCTTGGCCCATGTTGATGATGAGGGTGTGACCTTTAAATCCCACCTTGATGGATCGATGCATCGATTCACTCCCGAGATTTCCATGCAGGTGCAACATCAAATCGGAGCTGACATTATGTTTGCCTTTGATGAGTGCACCACCTTGCATAACACCCGCCCCTATCAAGAGCTGGCGATGGAGCGAACCTATGCCTGGGCTATCCGTTGCTTGGATGAACACAAGCGACTTACACAAGAGCGAGTAGGCAAGCCCTACCAAGCACTTTTTGGAGTGATCCAAGGTGCCCAATATGAAGATCTGCGAAAGAAAGCGGCAACCGATCTTGGTTCGATGGAATCCAATGGTCAATCCTTTGATGGCTTTGGAATTGGTGGGGCTTTAGACAAGGGCCAACTGGGAACAATTGTCTCCTGGGTCAACCAGATCTTGCCGGAAAACAAACCCCGTCACTTACTGGGAATTGGCGCCCCTGAAGATCTATTTGTCGGCGTAGAAAATGGTTGTGACACCTTTGATTGCGTTTTAGCGAGCAGAATTGCACGCACGAGCGCTGTGTACACGATGGAGGGGCGTTTTAACCTATCTAACAGCCGTTTTAAGAGGGATTTCACCCCCATAGACCCTGAATGTGACTGTTACACCTGTACGCACTACACACGGGCTTATATGCACCATGTATTCCGCGGTAAAGAGATTCTTAGTGCGACCTTGGCAACGATTCACAATGAAAGATTTATTGTTCGGTTGGTTGATCAGATGCGACAAGCACTTGTCGATGGAAACTTTGCCGATCTGAAGGCGGATTTCTTGGGCCGATACTCCCACCGCAGTGGACAGTCGCGGGATTAAGGGTTCTTTACAACCTTCGGCAGATTCCAGTTGTACTTGATGGAAAGTTCGCGAACCACAACAACAACCAGACCAGCAATCACCACAACGATGGCCCCATTGAGGTTGAGAGCATCTAGAGCCAGGTAGGCAATTGCGCCAGACAAGCAAGAGGTTCCAATAGTTTCGCGGTGCAGCAGTACTGGCTCTGTCTGACACATGATGTCGCGGAACAACCCACCCGACACCGCTCCGATAAAACCAAGCACAGCTGCTGCAACTAATGGCGCATCATTTGAAAGTGCAAACTGAACACTAGAAACAGTTGCAACGGCCAGCCCCAAAGTGTCCAGGGATAGTGCAAAGCGACCAACATCTTGGGTCTTGCCCATTGCGATAGTGATTAAAAATGCAGCGATGATCGGTACGAACAACCACGGGTATTGAATCCATGGTGGTTGCTCTCCCATAAAGAGGTTGCGCAATGTTCCACCAGAAATTGATGCGATTGCTGCGATGAAGAGAATTCCGCCGTAATCTAAGCCTTTACTTGCAGCCACTCTTGCTCCCACCAGTGCAAAGGCAAAGGTAGAGACAAGGTCTAGGCCAAAGACCAGCAGGTCTAGATCCATAGAGATTACTTCTTAAGAGCTAAACGAGCCTCGCGACGAATCTTTTGCTCCTTTGGATCTGGCACTGGAACAGCGGAAATTAGACGCTTGGTGTAATCATTTTTAGGGCTCTTCAAGATCTGGTCACGATCGCCAACTTCAACGAGCAAACCATTTTGCATCACTGCAATTCGGTGAGACAGGATGTCGACAACTGCTAAGTCGTGCGAGATAAACAAACATGCAAAGTTCAACTTGCCCTGAAGCTCTTGTAGCAGCTCGAGAAAGCGAGCTTGTACAGAAACATCCAAAGCAGATGTTGGTTCATCTGCAATGAGCAGATCTGGTGTCAAGGCGAGCGCACGTGCAATACCTACGCGCTGGCGTTGTCCACCTGACAGCTCATGTGGGTAACGGTTGCGGTAGCTACGTGGAAGCTCTACTTGATCCAAGAGATCTTCGACCTTGCGTGCAAGTTCTGCACCCTTGGCCAAACCTGCCAAGAAGATTGGCTCGCCAATTGATTCGCCAATTGGAAGACGAGGGTTTAGAGATGAGGCAGGATCTTGGAAAACAATTCCGGTGTGACGACGGATAGCAAAGAGCTCCTTTTGAGTTGCATGGCTGATGTCCTTGCCAACAATCGATAATGAGCCTTCCTTGATGGGAAGCAAACCAATTGATGCGCGACCAACAGTTGTCTTACCTGAACCCGACTCACCTACTAGTCCAACGATTTCACCCGGGTAGATCTCAAGGCTGAAGTTTTTGACAGCAACAAATGCGGGAATGCGTCCGCGCTTTGGATACTCGATGGTGACATTGTCTAACTTCAAAACTGGTTCAGGCTTAGCGCTCTCCTTGTATGGAAGTTCGCGCTTCTTACTTGAACCAAGCTTTGGAACAGAACCCAAAAGCTGCTGGGTGTAAGGATGGCTTGGCTTATTGAAGATTTGATCGGCGGTTCCTGTTTCAACGGTGATGCCATCCTTCATAACGAGGATTTCATCAGCCATATCTGCAACAACACCCATGTCATGTGTGATCAAAAGGATTGCTGAGTTGAGCTTGTCCTTTAAACCACGCATTAAATCGAGGATTTCAGCCTGAACAGTTACATCCAGCGCAGTTGTTGGCTCATCTGCAACCAGCAAACCTGGATCACAAGCAAGTGCTTGAGCGATCATCGCACGTTGGCGTTGTCCACCTGAAAGTTGGTGCGGGTACTTATTAATTGATTTTTCAGGATCTGGAATATCAACCATTGTGATTAGCTCTAATGCACGAGCGTGCGCCTCTTTTGGCCCCATATCAAAGTGGTTACGTAGGGTTTCCATGATCTGGAATCCAATTGTGTAAATTGGATTAAGCGCAGTCATTGGCTCCTGGAAGATGTATGCCACTTCCTTGCCGCGGAACTTTCTTAAGGTAATTGCCTTTGCATTGAGCATCTCTTGATCTTTAACTTTCACAGATCCAGACATACGAGCATTTGATGCCAACAGGGACATCAATCCAAGTGCAGTAGTTGACTTACCTGAACCAGATTCACCAACGATCGCGGTTACTTTTCCTGGCTCGAGTGAGAGGTTCATGCCAATAACAGCTGGGTACCAGACTCCATCTACCCAGAAATCAACATTAAAATCCTTGATCTCTAAGACTGGCTTACTCATTTGGTTGACCCCATCTGTGAGAAACTTGCGAAATGACGAATAGTGAAAAGTTCAGACCCGGAAGCGCAATAGCCAGTGGCTGGATTCTTATCGCCTTCTTTATCGGATTCATAGTGCAGAGCTTCTTCTACGGTGGAGATCCCGTATTGGCCCTTGGAGTTTGTGGAGCAGGTGCCTTTGGTTCCTACCTGCTCTTTTTGAAGCCCTACGTTCTTCTCTACGATGAAGGAATCAAGATCATCAACCCAACCAAAGAGATCACCGCTACGTGGGATCTGGTTGAGGAGATCGAGACCAAATACAGCATGTCCATCCAGATCAGAGGAGAGAGTTACTACGCCTGGGCGGCTCCAGCTCCGAGTGGTCGTCACAGTAGAAGAATGCACAAGACCGACCTTCTCCCCGGTGCGGATGATCCGCGACGAGTGGGTGACTCGCTTAAGAGTGACTCTGGAATCTGCGCCTACATGGCCAAGATCCGAAGGAAGAACTTTGTCTCCGGTAGCGCTAGCGAGTTTGAGATCATTACCGACAATAAAGGATTGTTCATCCTGGCAGCATTCCTGTTGCTCGGGGCAACAACTGTTTTTATCTAGTGAATTAATCATTGGCCTGCGCTAACTTCTTAGCTGTAGCTGAATCCTGACGCTCCTTTTTGGAGATACGGCGGCGTTGACGTGGATCAAAGGCATCGCGCAAACCATCACCAATAAAGTTAATACTCAAAGCGATCGAGATAATAAATAGACCTGGGTACCAGAAGAGCCATGGACGTGTTGTAAATGAGTCCTGGTACTGGCTGATGAGAAGTCCCAAAGAAACATCTGGTGGAACAACACCAAATCCAATGTAGCTCAGCGCAGTTTCTAGCAAGATCGCACCAGAGAGCAATAAGGTCACTGAAACGATAATGACACCAACTGCGTTTGGCAGGATGTGCTTAAAGATGATGCGCTTGTTGGTTGCACCCGCTACGCGAGCTGCATCCACAAACTCACGTTCGCGAAGGGATAAAAACTCTCCGCGGACCAACCGTGAAAGGCCAGTCCAAGCAAACAAACCAAGCAGTACAGCAAGGAATACAGCTCCTAGGTTTCCATAGCGGTAACCAACAACGGAACCAATAATGATTACAGGAATTGTGATCATGAAATCTACAAAACGCATCAAGATCGCATCGATGCGGCCGCGATAGAAGCCTGCGATAGATCCAACTACGACACCCAGTGTTGCCGCAATGCTTCCAATAACGACCATCACTGAAAGAGAACGCTGGGTTCCCTTCATTACCAAGGCGAAGTAATCGCGACCGATGTCATCCTGGCCAAATGGATGTGTTCCCAATCCAATTCCAGCACCACCCAAAAACTTAGGTCGCAAAGAAAGTGTTGGGCAGCCAATAGTGTCATTTGGGCAATCGCCAAAGCGAAGCTCTGGAAGATCCTCAGGTGTCCACTTCCACCAACCTGGAACCTTAATCACGCCAAAGAGCTTCCAATCCAACGCTGAAAAGGCTAGAGCAACGATAGAACTTATCGTGACAAGTGAGACAACTGCTGCGCGGTGGCGGAAGAATCTCTTGCGAACAATCTGACCTTGGCTTAAGCCTTCGATCTCCTTGTTTTGAATCGCATTTTCACCACTCAAGACCTCAGTTGATTCAACGCTAACTTTTGATTTGCGCGCCATTGTTATGCACCACTTCCTACTCGAATACGTGGGTCTAAGGCTGAGTACAACAAATCCGCAACAAAGTTAGCCAACACAGCCATCGTTGCAGTTACAAAGAAAACACCCATTAACAGATTGAGATCTTGGGTTCGAATTGCTTGAAGCGCCAAGGTTCCCATGCCAGACCAGGCAAAAACGCTTTCGGTAATGAAAGCCCCACCGATCACACCAGCAAAATCTGCTACCAAGATGGTTGCCATTGGAATCATGGTGTTTCGGAAAGCATGGCGCATGATCACGGTGCGCTCTGATAATCCCTTTGCACGAGCGGTACGAATGTAATCCTGGTTGAGAACCTCAAGCAATGTTCCACGGGCAAAACGAATGTACCCCGCAAAACCGATCAAGGTAAGAGCAAGTGTTGGCAAGAATAGGTGAGTAACAATGTCCAAACTGGTGATCCAAAAATCGGTGTCATCCATAAGGTCGCTTCGCTCGCCTACAGTTGGAACTGGGCGGTAGTTGACCGCATCGGTTTGCATGTACGGCTTCCATGTCTGCATCAACTTATCTACAAAAACTAAAGAAGCTGAAAGAACAGCGGTAATTACTGAGGTTCGAACGATTGGAGCGCGGTCGATCTTTGAAAAAGCCAATCCAACAAAGACTGCCGTGGTAATTAATACGCAGATCATGAGGAAAATACTGAGGTTTCCTGGGTAGTTATCAAAGACCCAGTTAGCTGGGTAAAAGGCAACTATTGAAAGTCCAGCCATTACCAAGGATGCTCGAAGTGCTGCCTTGTTTGAGACACCAACTGATAGTTGAGTGACACCAAAGGCAATTCCGATTGAGAGTAGTAAAACAACGATTGGCCCAAGTGATGGGTCTAGAAGCCAACCGGTTGAACCAATAATTGCTACAAGTGAACTTGCGATCACGAAAGCAACTCCGTAGGTGATCCAAAATGTCCTACGCGATCCACCAATTACCGAAGCCCAGAACAGGCCACTAATCAGGCCGATTCCAACGATCCAATTAATAGGAATCTGCGGATCTACTAAGAAGTTGTTAAACGAGATCGCTAGATACTCCTTGAGAAGAACTGCGACCCAAAAGACTGGAAGTGAGAACAAAAGAAAAGCAACAAATGTCATCGAGTAGTCAAAGCGACTGTATTGACGAAGTGCGGTAACGATACCGATCATGATGCCGAGCACTGCGGCCAAGACAGTGGCTGCAGCTACGAGGCGAAGCGTTACTGGAATTGCGATAGCTAAGGAATCTATAACCGCTAATCCATCGCGACCTGTTCCGAAGTTTGGGTTACCAACAAATATTCCAAAGACTCCTCTGAGCCATAAAAAGTAACGTAGCGGAACTGGAACATCTAATTGAAGCTCACGGGTAAGTGCTGCGATCTGTGCATCTCGGGAAGGATCTGTGCTCAGACGCAACTCCTCTAATGGATCGGAGGAAAGCGCGGTCAAGTTGTAAAGAAGAAAGCTTGATCCGAAGAGGATGACGCCTAAAACTCCTAGCCGTCTAAGAATAAAGGCTGTCATTTGTTACGTATTCCTTTCGAAGCAAGTAGTAGAACAAAGAGTTAGCAGACTATACAGCCAAAGGACGCTCGGAGATTGATCTCCGAGCGTCCCATGGACTGAATATGTAGATCTAACTAAGGATTTTGATCCTTAGTATGTCCACTCCCAGTAGTTCCATGTCAACTGTGGTGACAATGGAGCTGGCTTTAGACCCTTGAGGTTCTTGTTAATTGCAGTAACTCCAGGGTGAACGAAGACCGGAATTGTCACAGCATCTGCAAATAGTGCGCGATCTGCTGTGATGTACTTCTGGACTAGTTGTTCTGGCTTCATTGCAACGTCTAGTTCTTCACAGATGCGGTCAATTACCTTATTGGAGTAACCCATAACGTAGTTTGATCCACCTGTTGTCTCTAGAACAGAACATGATTGCTTCTGTAGCACTGAGCTTGAAACCCATGCGAAGAAGAATGCATCGTACTTACCGTTACCGAGCAATCCACCCCAACCTGATTGGACATCGCCAACTAGGTTGAAGCCAACCTTTGCCAAGTTTGCCTTTGCAAGTGCGAACTGTGCTGCACGGCGTGCGTTTCCGCCAGGAACAAGAACGTTCACTGTGATTGGCTTCTTTAGTGCATCTGGATAGTACTTCTGTACCAATGCAAGTGCTGACTTGTTACGAGTCTCTTGTGTTCCACGTGTGTAGAACGCTGAACCGTTAACAGCACAGATCTTGTCGTATGCAGCAGATCCTGGAGCAACCCAAGCAGTACATAGTGGCTTTGTAACTCCGTTGATTGGAGCGATGATCTTCTCCATGATTTCATCACGAGGTAGACCAAGTAGGAATGCCTGACGAAGTGCCTTAGCCTTCGCGCCGCCCTTTACAGAGAAGATACCTGAGTATGGAGGCTCACCTTCGACGCTGTCGTAGTGGAGATCCCAGTGCTCATAAACAGCCTGCTCGCCACCTGTGATGTTCACATTTGTGATCTTCTTTAGGTTTGCTACCGCATCTGCTGTTGCCTGGCCTGAGTAAACATCAAGCTCACCATTTGCAAGTGCCTGTACCGCAGCAGTTCCATCGGTGATGACCTTGAACACGATTGTGTCGATTGAGCCAGTCATCTTTGGACCTGAGTTGTAACGAGGGTTCAACTTCAATGTTAGTGATGTCTTTGGAACAGCGCTTTCAACGATGAATCCACCGTTGCTGATGAGAAGCAATGGGTTGGTGTCCTTGTTGATTGTTGTGATTGTGTAGTCCTTAGACCAAACATCACCCATCTTCTTAAGAAGTGCTGTGTCCTTTGACTTAAATGCAGCTAGGAAGCGCTCCTTAGCAGCGTTGTTAACTGCAACTGACTGAAGCTCCTTCTTACCTTCTGCCATCAATACCATTGCGTGTACTGGTGATGGTCCTGGACCATAGAGATCCCAGTTTGCAATTGGGCTCTTGTAGCGCAAAGTTACAGACATTTCATCTGCAGAAAGAGTTGGCTCTCCCACAATGTTCTTGTGGTAGGTGCTTGAGTATCCAAGACCGTTGAATGCAGGTGGAGTCTTCTTATCTGCTGGATCTCCAAGGCCTGCAGCGATTGAGTAATCATCGCTACTTAGAACGTGTGAAAGTAGAAGATCTACACCAGTAATTGGTGTGCCATCTGACCATACGCGACCTGGGTTAACTGTGTACTGAACACGGAAATCTGTACGTGAGTTCTTGATTACCTTGTAGTTACCAAAAACTGTGTTCTTGATAAGTTCTTTCTTTTCGTTGTAATAGTTGAAACCCATTCCAGTCAATGCAGCCTGATCTGTACAAACTGTGCTGTTTGTAGTTGTAGTGCTGCAATTAAGACCGGTTTGAACGTTTGTGTGGTGAATAACCACTGTTGAACGGGTATTAGCTTGAGCTGGTGTAAGCAGTGAAACCGCCAACGCCGCTGAAGCTGCAGTTGCGAGCGCAAACTTTGCGCTACGTGTGAACTTCATCTAGTTCCTCCTTGAGGGTTAAAGAAAAGCGTCTGCGGAGAGTCGACCAACCCCATAGGCGCTTTTGGTGCCTGAAGTCTGCCCTAGTAAGCGGTAAATGGGCAAGGAGAGAAGGCAGAGATTGAGCCTATTTAGATAACAACTTCGTAACCGTTGCCTGAAAGTGGGGTGAGGGGTGGGCTACTGAGCAGCCTCTACCCGGCCGGCGATACTCATGAAAAATTTGATGGAGCTGATCGATATTACAGAGGCAATTACTCCACCTACATACATTGGAAGTCGAAGGCCGAAATGGGCAAGTACGCCGCCAATTAGAGAGCCAATTGGCATCATTCCCCACACCAAGGTTCTGCGGGTGCCGTGAATTCTGCCGTATAACTCATTAGGAATAATTGTTTGATAGGTAGCCATAAGCAAGATGTTCCACTGTGCGATTGCAAAACCTCCCAATGTTGCCAACGCTACGAAAACATAAATATTTGGGGAAAATCCTTGTGCCAGAAGAATTACTGAACTGCCTGTGATGCCAAGGGTCATCATGATGCTTCGACCAAATCTCTTTGATGCTTTCGGCGCAACTATGGCACCGAGCAAAGCACCAAGACCCTGAATTGTAAGAATGACTCCAAAGTACTTGGGGGCAAGTTCTAACTCTTTAATGATGAACAACACCATGGTTGCAGTGCCCATTGAGTAGCAAACACCGATCGTTGCCGTTGTTAGTACTAACCGTCGCAAAACTTTATGGTTATACAAGTATTTAATGCCAAATTTAATGTCCTCTATAAATCCAGGCTTTGTCTCATTTGAACTTTCAGTTCTTACATCTTGTAAGTATTGAATAGGAATGGAAAGAGCCAAGAGGGTGGCAATGGCGTAGCCAATACTGTTGATAAAGAAGGGCAACCAGATAGCTAGCGCGTAAAGAAAGCCGCTGAGTGGAGAGCCGATAAATCCCTGAATCACCGTCTCTGAAATCTGAAGCCTTGAATTTCCTTTTTCATAGTGCTCTTCATCGAGAATCTGAGGAATCAGAGATTGCGCGGTGGTATCTGTTGCTACCTCGCACACTCCAATAATGAAGGCAGAAAAAATCAACCAATAAATGGTCACATGGCCGGTTGCGATTCCCAACGCCATCACGCCGATAACTGCGCTACGTATTGCGTTGGAGCCTGCCAAGATGAATCTGCGATCGACCCGGTCAACCATTACCCCGATCGGCATGGCAAAAAGCAGCCATGGCAGCATCACCATGGCACCGATGACAGCGATTAAAACGGTGCTGTCGGTAAGGGTAATTGCCAGCAGTGGGGCTGCGGCTATGAGAACTCCATCAGCTAAATTGGAAACTATGCTGCCGGCCCACAAACGATTAAATGCTGGGCCCATGCTCGCAACCTTAGCAAAATAGTTTAAATTAGAAGTAGTTTCTTAGCCTTTTCAACCGCTGAATAACGACCATCTACGCCTAACTTTCTATAGACATTTCGAAGATGTGTCTTCATAGTATTTTGCGAAATGTGCAACTGCCTTGCAATCGCGCTAAGAGGTACCCCCGTTGTGAGGTGCTTGAGAATTTCAAACTCTCTCGCAGTTAATTTCTCCTCCAACGCTCCCGTGTCACTATTTTTCGCTTTGATTCGCTCGGTCATTTCATGAACCACACTTTCTCTAAAGACCGTGGGTTGAGCTGCCGCTGCTTTCACCATGATCGGATACAAACGGTGTTGCCTAACGAAATACTCGTGATAACCGACTTCGGCACCCACTTCTAGAGCTTTGTTGAGATATCCCAGTGCGATGTTTTCGCTCTCTACATTAATGGTTGCTTGATAAAGAAACTTATTTACCTTTTCGCGAGGAGTATTTTCTGGAAAGGCCTCTACTAAAGCTGGAATTTTCCTAGGATCGCGTTGAAACTTTACATTCAAATCAATCTGACGAACCATTTCAATCCTCGGCATCCTGCGCAGTAGCTCCTCTGCCCTCTCCCAATCATCAAGAACAAATCGCAAAAAGACTTCGGTAACATCAATTAGCCAACTAAGTTCGTGTTGAGATTTTAAAGTAGCCAACCTTTCGCGTTGTTGCTTAACAATTTCCATCATCTGTGGAATCTGGCCCTTTGTAATATTGATTCGTGCCCGTGTGCCCTCAGCCATGAGCGCCCAAGGCCAAATATTTGATTCCGAGGATTTCTCAAAAAGTAGTGACGATGTATCTATCGCTTTTTCTAACTGTGAAAGCTCTAACTGGCAGCGGGCCAGCACCATGTAAGCATCAAATGGGGCACTTATCGATGTGTACCCTGCGATTAATGCTTGATTGATTGCGATCGAAGCATGCTCTGCCGCTTCAAAAAAGCGGCCATCACACCACAATGAAAGTGAGGTAATGCACGTTATGTAATAAGGAGCGTTGATTACATTCCCGGAATTCAAAAGTTGTCGGGCGTGCTTGAGACATTCATGAATCTCCTCTGGTTGATCATAGAGAAAATGAATACCAGCCTTGAGGCGAAGTAAAGCGATGCGGTCAGTATTTTCGATGGACTCGAAGGGAGAATTGGTAATAAGGGCTCTGTCAATCATGGCAAGTGAGCGCGTGAACTCTCCGCGGGCAAAGTAAATGTGAGCAAAAGCCATAGAGGTTAGTTGGGTAAGAAAGGATAAATCCGGGCTTTGTTCGGAAATTATCTCAAGCTCGGTTGCTAAAGCTTCTGCTCGCGCAAATTCAAGGTTCACCAGATGGCCAACAACTTTAATTGTCTTTTTCATCATTTCACCCTGTGCAGAGGAATCGCCCGCGAATTCGGACCACTTGATTAATTGATCACCTCTACCAATTACTGCCATATGTCGAATGCTGGTGTCTAAATAAAGCTGAAACTTTTCCTTGTTTCCTGACTTAAAAATGTGCTCAAGGGCTTTTCCATAATCTCCCTTATCCCAGAAATGAGTTGCGAGCTTTCCATGAATCTTCTTGATCTCTTCAGGATCTTTAGGCTCCTGCTGGGATAAAACTTCATGCACAATGTCATTGAATCTAAATATTCGATTAGTTCCAGAGGTGACGCTCACATAAAGCCCATCTGTTGCTAATTTATTAATGTAACTTTCAGAAAAATCCTCTCCCAGTACTATTGCGGCCGTCTCAAGATCAAACTCTGAAAGTAATACCAATCGTGAAATTTTAGATCTGTTTTCTGCGGTAAGTGAGTTGATAGTTTCAAGTGCCAGAACTGAAAGCGGACTGGAACCTGATTCAATTTCAAATTGAGTGCTTTGATTTCCTCGTGCGATAGAACGAGTAATCATCTGAACCGCTGCTGGCCAACCTTCACATCGATCCACCAATTTAGAAGATTTGCTCTCGAGCTGTTGGAGACCATTCAATTCAGCAACCATTGATACTTCTTGATCTGAAAACTTTAGGTCTTGACTCGTGATTAAGCTCAGATTTCCAAGGCTTGCATAGCGAGCAAGAGATGTCGCGGGTGTGGTTCTTCGAACGACGACTAGGTGCACATTGTTTGGAAGAAAATCAATGATGGCTTGAGCCACAGAAGTAACTTCCTGGCTATCAGCAGGTCCATTGTCAAGAACAAAGTTAAACGCCTCTTTCAAATTTCCAGCCGCCCCAGTGAGTTTTTTGATGTTTAGTAAAGGGTTGGCACTTGGTTCATTTTCAAAATCCGACCCAAACTCTGGAAACTTCACTTTGATTGCAGCTAAAACATGGGCAAAAAATGTTTGAGTCGAATCGGCTGCATCCATATTTAGCCAAACTGTTGGCAGGGGCGAATTTTCAGCCCACTGAGAAACGAGTGAGCTCTTTCCATAGCCAGCAGGGGCTGCCACAACTGTTACTCCCGGCAGCCCGGTCTCAAAAAGGTGAAACAGGTGTTTTCTCGAAATGAAGTTAGCGGGAACGGCAGGGGAATGGATGCGTGAGTGATCAATGGATGGGGTGATTACTTCCTTTGGGCTCATTGCTAAAGGGTGAGGCTTGAGTGTGGAGTAGGCAAGGGGGCCTCACCCCATTGGGGGTGATTTATGCAGGCGATTTACTCGATCCACCCCTAGATTTAGAGAAAAGAAAATGGCGGCCGGGTCTCCCCAACCGCCATCTTCTACCCTCGTAGATGTAAAGCGTTATCCGATTCGTGCGATCAACTCTTGAGCCTTCTTCAGGAATGAACCATCCAAGACTGAGAAGCCAAGATCGCCACCAGCATCCTTCGCGCACTTGGTGCTCAAGATGTAGGTAGCAAGCTCCTTAACCGCTTTGCCCTTAGCCGGATCTGGATTCTTAGTATCTGCCAGCATGTAGGAAACGATTCCAAGTGGGTACGCACCCTTTTCCTTGGTTGCATAATCAAAGGTAACGATTCCATTTGAATCCATTGCAGCCTCTGCTAAGAAAGCTGAAACTCCCGCTGAATCAGGTGCAACTGAAGCACCAGCTGGGTTGATTAAGTTAGCAACCTTCAAGCGATTCGCTGTTGCGTAGTTAACCTCAGCAAATGTAATTGAGTAAGGAGTCTTTCCTGCAAGTTGGGAAACACCATTTGATGATGCTGCTCCAACAATTCGACCTAGGTTAGCCGGATCATTGATATTGCCAGGGAATGATGTTGTGAATACTGCAGCCTTTGGCTTTGTCCAGATCGTTGGCGCAGACTTGTTTAAGTAGTTTGTGAAGTTTTCTGTTGTACCTGAAGAGTCTGAACGGTATACAACCTTAATTGGCTGATTTGGAAGTGTGTAACGTGAAGTTACTGTCTGGGTACGAAGAACAATTGGATTGCCCTTTGCATCTTTTCTCACATTTCCATTTGCATCTAGGCGATAAACAATTTTTGAAGAGGAACGATTGTTATCAGCGGTAATGGCTGGATCGTTCCAACGTGTGATCTTTCCTGAGAAAATTCCAGCGATAGTTGCTGCAGATAGCTGCAATGTTGTCTTTGCTGGAAGGTTGTGCAAAATAGCGATTGGTGCAGCAACTGCTGGTACGTGAATGATAGAAGGACGCTTTGTTGCGGCTGTGTGTGCTGCATCTGTAAACCAAAAATCTCCAATTGATCGATCTGAGTTTGTGCGGCCTGTACCTGAACCCGATGATGAATACACAAATGAATGTGAGCTGCTCTGTGCAAAGCCAGCCTTGCAGGCATCAATTAGAAGAGCAGGAAATGATGCTCCTGAGCCTTGTAGATCTACCGCATGTGCTGGAGCTCCTGTTACCAAACCGAACGCGAGTGCAAGTGATGCAACCTTCGCGAGCTTTGAAATTCTCATGTACTTCCCCTCATAGATGTTTGAACTACGAGGCAAACCTATGGAGCGAACATGAACGAAGAGCGCTCGGAATCCGAACGCTCTTCGACTTTTAAGTGAACAATAAGTAAACGATTTAACCAAATCTTCCAGTTACATAGTTCTCTGTGCGCTGATCTACCGGACGCGAGAAGATCTCACTTGTTGCCGCATACTCGATCATCTGTCCTGGGCCTCCATCTGATAGGAAGAAGGCTGTGTAATCAGAGACGCGAGCGGCCTGTTGCATGTTGTGAGTCACGATGACAATTGTCATTGTTTCCGATAGTTCACGGATTGTGTCCTCGATGCGTAGCGTTGATCCCGGATCAAGTGCTGAACACGGTTCATCCATAAGTAAAACTTGTGGACTCACTGCTAGCGCACGAGCGATACACAAACGCTGCTGTTGGCCACCTGATAGTGAACCACCATGAGCTGAAAGTCGATCCTTTACCTCACTCCACAGACCTGCACGTACCAAACATTCTTCTAGCAACTCATCTTTGTTGCTTACCTTGGTCTGAGACAACTTCAAACCAGATAGAACATTCTCACCAATACTCATGGATGGAAATGGATTTGGCTTCTGGAACACCATTCCGATTTGCAAACGGATTTTTGTGACATCTGTTCCCGGTTGGTAAACATCTTTTCCATCAAGTAAAACCTGGCCAGCCATGGCAGCACCAGGAATAAACTCATGCATTCTGTTAATAGTTCGAATGAAGGTTGACTTACCGCACCCCGAAGGACCAATCAGCGCAGTTACTGTGCCGGCACCGAAGTTAAGGTTGATGTCCGATAGAACATGGTGCTTTCCAAACCAAGCATGCACACCGCGAGTTTCTAGCCCTGTACCTAGTGAAGCATTACCAGGTGACTTCACCTTAGCTGCTGCTACATCTGCTAGTGATGATGGGCGTACGCCTGCATCCATTTTTTTCTCTCTTTCTGGTGTGTTTATCACTTGGAGCTTTTCTTGGAACCTAAATAACGTGCTGCGGTAAACAAAATGAGTACTAAGCCAACTAACACAAGTAAGCCTGCCCATGCTCGAGTTATCGCCTCTGGTGAGCCCGCGTTAAAGGACTTCCAGATGTAATACGGCAATGAACCTAGAGGACCGTTAAATGCATTTGGATTTACCTTGTCGCCACCACCTGTGAGTAAGAGCAGCGGTGCTGTTTCTCCCGCAATTCTTGCAACACCCAGGATGACCGCAGTAATCAAACCACTCTTGGCTGCCGGTAAAACAATCATGGCAACGGTGCGCCATTGAGTGCCACCCAGAGCAACACCTGCTTCACGAAGATCATTTGGAATTAGGTTTAGTACTTCTTCTGAAGTTCTTGCAATGGTTGGGATCATCAAAATAGTTAAAGCTAAGGCACCCATAAACCCAGAGAAGGATTTAGTAATTGGGTACAAAATTGCAGAGAGGATAAATAGTCCGGCCACAATTGATGGAACACCACTCATCGCCTGAACTAAGAATCGAATAGGAGATGTAAATCTTCCCTTGATCTCGGTCAAGTAAAGTGCGGTCAAAATACCAATCGGAACACTCATGATGAGTGCGAGCGTGACCAATGCCAAGGTTCCAGTTATTGCATGCAATAAACCACCGTTGGACAGCGGATCTGTTGGGGTTGCCATCGACATATCTGAAACAAACAGGTTTAGGGATATGCCTGGTAAGCCCTTTTGTACAACGGTAAACAAGATACTTGCGATTGGAATAACAGTGACTATGGCACCGAATGCCACCAAAGAGTTCACTACCGCATCTTTAGCAGCAGCACTTCCTAACTGAAAGCCCTTAATCGAAGATGTAAAGAGCATGTACGCCAAGAAGAAAACCACAAATAAAGCAAGCTTTCCCTTCATTTCAGTTACAGCAACAATTAAATATGAAGAAAGCAATGCAAGCGCGAAGATTGAAAGATCGATTATTCGTTCTCTCTTTGTAGCCTTCCAAGGCTTGATTGGAGTTGGAATAGTTGTCATCGTCCTGATTTTCCAGTTGTCTTAACAATTACATTTGCTATTGCATTGACGAGCAGGGTTAACAAGAAGAGAATCAACCCAGCCGCCATCAACGCCTTGATCTCATATGGATTAGCCTCACCAAACTTCAAGATAATAAGTGAGGCCACATTTCCACCAGCACCTAGAAGAACCTGCCAATTGACCTGGAAAACAATGTTGAGAACTGTAAAGACTGCAACTGTTTCTCCCATGGCGCGACCTAAACCAAGCATCGCTCCACCAATAACGCCATTTCTTCCGTGGGGAATCACAACTGCCTTGATCATCGCCCAGCGGGTTGCACCTAAGGCGTATGCAGCTTGGATGCGATCGAGTGGGGCCTGTGAGAAAACTTCTCGAGAAACCGAGGTGATAATTGGAATGATCATGATTGCAAGTACTACTCCTGCTACAAATGGAGAGCGTGTATAAACGGGAACTTGCAGATCAAAGATCGGAATCCAACCCAAATACTTGTGAATCAACTTTGCCCAGTATTCAGCCGTTGGCATCAAAACTAAGAATCCCCAGATTCCAAAAAGGATAGAGGGAAATGCAGCCATCATGTCGATGAGTGCTACCAGGAATCGCTTGAGGCGATCTGGTGCATAAAAGTTCAAGAAAAGCGCGGAAAATACAGATATAGGAAGTGCAATCACGACCGCTACAAGAGCGCAGAGAATCGTTCCGACAAGCATCGCAGCTAATCCAAAGTTGCTCTCGACAACATTTGCATTCTCATCAACGGTAACGGACCAATCAGAGTTGGTGATAAATCCAAAACCCTCTTGTGCTAGAACCTCAAAGCCTCGATACCCCAAGAAAATCGCAATCAACCCTAAAATCAAAAGGGAGGATAGCCCGCCTGCTGTCACTAAACCCCGGAAGACCTTGTCAGAGGGCCTAGGTTCAGTTGTTATTTCTCGCGGTGACGGTGGAACAAGTGTGGTCAATTTACTTACGCAAACTTTCCTGTTACCAAGTAATAAACACGTCGTGAAACAGATACCGCATGGTCAGCAAAGCGCTCGTAATATCGCCCGAGAAGAGTCAAATCTATTGCGCTCTCAACTCCATACTTCCAGTTTGGATCGACAAGAGTTCCGATGAGTGAGCGGTGGAGCTTGTCCATTTCATCATCATCTTTTTCTACTTGAAGAGCAACTTCAGTATCACGCGAAGCGATTACAGAACCAGTCTTACGAGCAATCTTTTCTGCAGCTTCTCCCATTTGCTTGAAGCTTGCAATGAGCTCGGTCGGAATCGCCGCATCTGGATGACGCAAGCGAGTAATTTTTGCAACGTGATGGGACATGTCTCCCATTCGCTCAAGATCAGCGCTCATCCGAAGTGCGGTTACTAATGCACGCAAATCAGAAGCAACTGGTTGCTGACGAGCAATGATGTCGATGATTCGTGCATCTAGCGCATGTTGAAATTCATCAATGGTGTCATCAGATGCGATGACCTCTTCTGCAAGTTTCAGATCGGAGTTGAGAATTGAGTCAGTTGCCTTTGCGATTGACACCGCCACCATGTCGGTGAGGTCCACCAGGGACTGCGAGACGCCATCGAGTTCATCTTGAAATACTGATCTAATAAGAGCCATGGCGCGAACCTAGAGCGCATGCATGAATGGACTCTGTCGTGAAAGTGAACGCAGGGTTAACTGGCCTAGGCAGGCTATAGAGTTAGGAGGGTGAAGTTCCTTCGCAAGGATGTCGAGGCGCAAGATCAGCGCGTGCTGCCTGCGATGCTCATCGATACCCTCTCTCAGATTGATGGAGAAGCCATAGTTCTGGCCCATGGTGAAGTCCCTATTTTTGTCACTCCCGGTGTCGAGCAAATCGGCCTTCTTAGGGATGGAAAGGTTCAAAGCGCAGAGCTGTTGGCAACGGTTCGCGTAGTACGTCGCAAGCATTCGCGTCAAATGGGACAAATTGAAATTCCACGTGGCCCAATTGGCGAAGGTCGCCACGAGTTAACTGTCAATGTCATCCCACTTACCGAAGATGATCTAGTTCTTGTATTGCTAAGTGACGAAAGCGAAGCTCAGCGAGTACATGAAGTCAGACGTGATTTTGTTGCCAATATTTCTCATGAATTAAAAACACCTATTGGCGCGCTATCCCTTTTGAGTGAGGCTGTACTTGGAGCAAAGAATGATCCAGAAGCTGTAGAAAAATTTGCAAACCGCATGCAGACAGAATCAAAGCGCCTAACTGATTTGGTTCAAGAGATCATAAATCTTTCACGGCTTCAAGATTCAGATCCACTCTCTGTTCCAAGCGAGCTGCATGTTCAAGATCTTATTCGTGAGGCAATTGATCAAACTCAAGTTACGGCAGAAAGTCGACAGATAGTTGTCTCTAACTCCGACAATGTTGATGGATTAGTTCTGGGAGATCGCGAACAACTCATCATGGCGATTCAAAATTTAATTGAGAATGCAATCAACTACTCACCTGAAGGTACCAAGGTGACTGTCACCTCAAAGGTTGAGGATGGAATTGTAGATATCTCAGTTACTGATCAAGGTATTGGAATCCCAGATGCAGATTTAGATCGCATCTTTGAACGGTTCTACAGAGTAGATCCGGCACGTTCACGACTCACTGGCGGAACAGGCTTAGGTCTTTCAATCGTCAAGCATGTTGCGTTGAAGCATGGTGGGGAAGTTAAGGTATGGAGCGCGGAAAATGTTGGCAGTACCTTTTCTCTAAGACTTCCTATTTATTCAGCTATTGAAGAGAGTGCTAAATGACAAAGATTTTAATTGTTGAAGATGAGACCTCCTTTTCTGAAGCCCTGGCATTCCTGCTCGGCAAAGAGGGGTTTGAAGTCTCGATAGCGGAGGATGGTCAACAAGCAATTGATAAGTTCAATAAAGAAGGTGCCGACTTAATTCTTCTCGACTTAATGATTCCAATCATTTCTGGAATCGAAGTTTGCAGAACAATCAGAACCTCTTCACAAGTTCCAATCATCATGTTGACCGCAAAAGATGCAGAAATAGACAAGGTAGTTGGACTTGAACTTGGCGCTGATGATTATGTAACCAAGCCATACTCTTCACGCGAGCTTATTGCCAGAATTAAAGCTGTCCTGCGCCGCGGCATTAGCGATGAATCACTAGATGGTGAGAGCGGTATCCATGTTGTCGCTGGAATCAAACTGGATATTGGGAAACATCAAGTAACTATAAATGGCGAAGTTGTTGCCTTGCCTTTGAAGGAGTTTGAATTACTTGAGTTCCTCATGCGCAACGCCGGGCGCGTTTTAACTCGCTCCCAACTCATAGATCGTGTGTGGGGCGGCGATTACTACGGTGACACTAAGACACTAGATGTCCACATCAAGCGTTTGCGTGCCAAGATCGAAGCAGATCCAGCAAATCCTGTTTTGATTCAAACAATCCGTGGCCTTGGTTACAAGTTAGAAAACCCTTAGATCGCACTCTTTCGAATCATCCGCTGATAGAACTTCCCAGGCTTGCGAGTACTTTCAGTATCTTCACCCATCTTCACAAATCCCAGCTTTTCATAGGCAGCAATCGCACTGAAGTTATCGGTCCACACTCCCAAACCTTGGACCTTCCAATCCTTGTCCTGATGATCGATGAAGTGAAACATTGCTCGCATTAATCCTTTTCCACGAAAAAGTGGATTACTCCAGCACCCTCCAATCCAACATGTTGCACCAAAATCACCATTGAGAACCTCGATGTACATCATTGATCCATCAACACCATCTACTGATGCGATCAGGAAATCATTCTTTTCAAACTTTGCACGCCACGCTGATTCATCTTCGGCACTTTCTACTTCAAAAGTTCCGCCGAAAGCATTGCCACTTTCAGTAAGCGCCTGTAAACGAATTGAACGCAGGCGTTCCCAATCATTGGGCTCTATTAGCTCGACATGGATTGAGGAGTTCATGAACTCATTGTGCCACTTGCAATTCGCTCACGTGCAACCTGCATGGCTGGGGGCTCTGGCCCCAAGATCGCAAGGAAGATATCAAGACTAATTCGTGAAATGCGAAGCCAGATTTTTGACCGTGGAGTCAATCTCAGCAAATCTAATTCCCGCTGATCAAGCGTTGCGATCGCAGCGTTTGCAATCACCTTATAAAAGAACTTACCCGCTCCCCCAAATGGTGGATTCAAAATAAATCGAACAACATCATCTGTTCGCTCACCATGTGCCAAATCATTGGACCTGAAATCATCAAGTGTTGCTTCTAGCTCTGCAACTGACTTTGGAGCGTCGGTTAAGCCGAGCGGAATCGCGCTCTTGCTCCATTCGGAAACATAAGCGTCAGCACCTTTATCTATGGGGTATCCAAGTGCCAGATGCGCCTTTAAAAATGAATCTGTGAAGGCGCAATGCACCCACAACAAAAAGCGAGGATCTTTAGCTTTGTAACTTCGTTCATTGCCTTGCTTGTCAGTGAATTTACCTTTCACATGATCATGCATGGCATTTACACGTGCTGCTTCGCGAGCAATTACCTCTTCGGCTGCAAAGGTTGTGACTGTTAACCAACGAGTGGTTCCCGCCAAGCGTCCTAAAGGATCTGTTTCATACCGTGAATGCTCAGCAACTCCAGAAAGTGGTGCAGGATGCGCAGCCTGCAAAAGAAGCGCTCGTACTCCCCCGACTAATGTTGCGATGGATCCATGAACCTGCCACACAGCGCTGTTTGGACCAAATAACCCTTCACCAGAGCCTTGACCAATTGTGAGTACCCAATCAGGGCGACCGTCACGGGAACCTGAAACATTTTCGCGAAACTTGTCCGCTAAAGGTTTAGTCAGTGGAAATTTATGAAGAGCGAACACGTGGTAATGCTATGCAATAGATAAATGCTTCGCCAATCGAACGCCTTCGACGGCTAAGAGCCGAAGTTGGTTTTCTTGTAGGGCTTACCTTTTTGGTCGTAGGTGATCCAAACACCAATTTGCCTGCCATTCTTAAATGATCCTGAGCGCATAATCACGCCATTTTTTCGAAACCATTTCCAATCGCCGTGGAGTTTGTCGGCCTTCATCTTTCCAATCGCCTTAAGAACACCATTTCCATAAAACTCTAAATACTCACCGGTGCGCTTTGGATAGCTCGCATTTATCTGACTGATGCGTGCCTTAATAATCTTCTTGAGTAGAGGCTTCGGAAATCTCTTATCTATAGCAAAGTGAATCGAGCCTTTAGTTTGCTCATATCCAGCCAGCTCCTTTTCAAGCAATATATTTGTTGAGCCGCTATAAGGAAACAAACTGTTGTGCTTTTTGTATCCATCAAATCCAAGAATTGCTACCCCTTCGATAAGAAAGGTGGGTATTCCGTACTTGATTACCTGAGTGGCTGTTGGAAGCTCTTCAGCGATCATTTCACGCAGATTATTCAGAATCTGACGTTGACCGATTTCGAAGTTCTTCAAATGTTTATCTACCAACGCCTTGCTCATGCTGCAATAACACCAGTTCCCAAGAGAATAAGAATCACTGTGCCTAGTGTGATTCTGTAGATAATGAAGGGCATGAAGCTTCTTGTTGAAACGAACTTGAGTAACCAAGCAATAACCAAATAACCGACCACGAATGCAATTGCAGTGGCAGTAGCGGTCTCTGTCAGTGAAAAGACATTTGAATTATCAGATGATGAAAGCGCTCCCTGAAGTTGATAGAAACCACTTCCAAAGACTGCGGGTAGCGCCAATAAGAATGAGTAGCGAAGTGCTGCTTCACGCTTGTACCCCAAAATGCGACCCATGGCGATCGTTGCACCAGAACGAGATACACCTGGCATGAGCGCTAAGGCTTGAGCTGCTCCATACAAGAGTCCATCGCGATTGCTAAGTTGATCCAATGTTCGCTCGCGTTTTCCGTAAGTGTCTGCCAAACCAAGTATCACACCAAAGACAATCAAGGTTGTTGCAATAAGCCAGAGTGATCGAAGATTGTTTTCAATGATGTCACTACCTAGATATCCAAGAACAACAATTGGAATTGTTCCAATAACGATCAGCCAACCCATTCGAGCCTGTAATTTAGCTTCACCGGCTAGCTCTTTGCGTTGTACCGCTTGCCCAAACCACGAACGCAGAATCGCCGCAATATCTTTTCGGAAGTAGATGAGCACAGCTAACTCGGTACCTATTTGAGTGATGGCGGTAAATCGAGCACCCGGATCCTTTGCGCCATCTAGGAACTCTCCAAAGATACGAATATGTGCACTTGAGGAGATTGGCAAGAATTCGGTGAGGCCTTGAACAATCCCAAGAATTATCGCTTCGATCATCTCACCCTCCAATCAACACCTAGAGGTCAATAGTAACGAGCAAATACCGATTAATCATTGAAAGGTATATTTCAGGTATGAAAGCCAGTCTCGCACTCGAGGAGTTAAAGGGCTACGGCAAGAAGAGCAGAGTCAGCGACCTCGCTCGCTTCTATAAAACTGGACCTGGTGAATACGCTGAAGGCGATGTATTCCTTGGTGGAACAGTTCCTCAGACACGATCTGTTGCAAACTCATTCAAAAACTTGGAGTTTGTGGAAGTTCAAAAACTGTTTAATTCACCTTTTCATGAAGCTCGTTTGTGCGCCGCAATAATTCTCAACCTGAAATTCAAGGCGGCGAGATCATCTCAAGAACGCAAGAGGATTTTCGATTTCTATCTTAAGCAAGTGCGCGCTGAAAGAATCAATAACTGGGACATCGTTGATGTGTCAGCGCCGTGGATGGGCGTCTATTTAACTGAGGTTGAAGATCCCATGCCTTTGCTCATCAAGTTCTCCAAATCAAAGTCCCTGTGGCAGCGTCGCGTTTCGATCATCCTTACCTTTGCTTTGATCAGAGCAGGAGATTTAGAGCCAACAATCATCATTTCGGAAGCATTACTCAAAGATAAAGAAGATCTGATTCATAAGGCGGTGGGCTGGATGCTCCGTGAGTTGGGCAAAAAAGATGTCAATGTTCTTCGTAGATTCCTTAAACAACATTCACATGAAATGCCACGCACTATGTTGAGATATGCCATCGAGCGCTTACCTGAACCCGAGCGAAAGAGATGGTTAACAGAAAGTAAGAGTTAACCAAGTAAAGGACGAAGTTCAACTTTACGATTACAAGCCTTTGAACCTTCTGCAGCCAGCTGTTGGGCAGTTTCGAAAGAATCAACCTTAACAATCCAGAAACCGCTGAAGTATTCGGCTGATGAGTGATGCGGACCTGGGATTGATATCTGGGCACCTTCTCTTGAATCAAAAACAATTGCCTTATCCGGAGAATCGATTCCACATGCGAATAAGCGTTGACCGGCATCTTCAATCTTGTCATTGAAATCATCAATCGCCTTCATCTCTTCAGGCGTGTGAGGTGCGCGGGTTTGCGTGTCAATTACAGATATTAAGAAGCGCATAACCGAATAATAAGGCGGATTTACCAAATATTTCAATGTCATTATGTAAAATTCATTTATGACATTTTCAGAGTTTAACTACATCGGTGTAATAGTCGCCTTCTTTGTCTCCTTCATTAGTGGAGCGATCTGGTTCGGTCCAAAAACCTTTTATCCAGTTTGGATGAGAGCAAAGGGCAATGCTTCAGGTCAGTTAACAGGCGAGCAAAACAAGCCAGCTCTTCTCTTTGGCGGAACAATTGTTGGCATCCTGATCCAAACTCTGACGCTAGGTTTAATCATTAACTCGCTACAAGCAAATAATTCTGATTTTTCAGTCACTGATGGCTCACTGGTAGGCCTTGCACTTGGCGTAGGCATTGGAATGTTTGCATCTCTGAGTCACCGAGTATTTGGCGGAGAATCGCTAAAAGTTTGGATTATCGAAACAGCAAATGACGCGATCAATTTAACGATTGCCGGTGCAATCATTACCTACTTCAACTCACTTACATGAGCCAATTTGAAAGCGAAGTCCAGCAGCGTTGGGGAGACACCGAGGCTTACCGACAATCTCAGGCAAAGACATCTAAGTACTCTAAGGATGATTTTGAGGCTGCAAAGGTAGATCAAGAAGCGGCTACTGAGCTATTCGTTTACGCATTTGGAAACTCACTTCCCATCGACTCCCCTAAGGCTCAGGAAGCTGTGCGTGCCCACAGAGATGCAATCACCAAGTGGTTTTACGACTGTTCAGTTGATATGCAGAAAAACCTTGCACTCATGTATATCGAAGATCCACGCTTTAAAGAGTATTACGACGGACGCGTGCGTGGATTAGCTCAATATGTCCACGATGCAATTTATTCTCAATGAATAATTCTGTAATCAAAGCCTTCTTCAAAGGACCAAAGATCTAAATCATCGAGGTTTACTGGAGTAAATCCCTTTGCTTCAAGAGCTGAGGCAATCTGTGCTCTGTGCTCAGTCGCGTGATGGATCGCCTGAGACAAGATTGTTGATCTCCAACGCTTCACCAGCTCACCTTCAGCATTAACAAATTCAAGTTGGATGTCCTCTAGCTTCACATACTCCAAGAGCA
>JACCDU010438147.1_pt1 | contig 24880 bp, 23 predicted proteins | sample 7446081 | NCBI WGS metagenome assembly JACCDU01 (sample SAMN15323447, study PRJNA562643) | freshwater metagenome | isolation source: river surface water | place: USA:Blue River Watershed | collected 2017-08-17
CGTTTTTTGAATCATTCTTACCAAAAATTATAACAATGAAAATCACAGTAGTAGGAGCAGGTGCTGTAGGAGCAACTTGTGCTGACAACATTGCCAGAAAAGAATTGGCAGATGAATTAGTTTTATTGGATATCAAAGAAGGTATCGCTGAAGGTAAAACATTAGATATGTATCAAACAGCTAGCTTGTTAGGTTTTGATACTACCCTAATCGGATCTACTAGTGATTACACAAAGACAGCTAACTCAGATGTTGTTGTGATTACTTCAGGACTTCCACGTAAGCCAGGTATGACTCGTGAAGAATTAATTGGCGTGAATGCGGGAATCGTTAAAAGTGTGGTTGAAAATATCTTAAAATATTCGAAAAACCCGATTATCGTTATCATCTCTAATCCTATGGATACGATGACTTATTTAACGAAATCGATCGCTGGTTTAGACAAGCACCGCATTATCGGTATGGGTGGTACTTTAGATTCAGCTCGTTTCAAATGCTATTTAGCAAAAGCGATGGATGTGTCTATCAATGATATCTCAGGAACTGTTATCGGTGGCCACGGAGATACGACAATGATTCCATTGAAGCGTTTAGCTACTTATAATGGTGTTCCTGTCTCACAATTCCTTGATGATTCTACCTTAGACAAGGTAGTCGCAGATACGATGGTAGGTGGTGCGACTTTAACAGGTTTATTAGGAACTTCAGCTTGGTATGCACCGGGTGCTGCTGGAGCTGCTTTAGTCGAAGCAATTGTTCGTGATGAAAAGAAGATTATGGCATGTTGTGTATCTCTTGAAGGAGAATATGGCCAAAAAGATATTTGCCTAGGTGTTCCTGTCGTACTAGGCAAGAACGGTTGGGAGAAAATCGTGGACTACAAATTAACTGCAGATGAGCAAGCTGCATTCAATAAATCAGCTGATGCAGTTCGTAATATGAACTCCGTTTTAGATACGTTATCTCTGTAATTTTACAGTCTTTAAAGACAAAGCCTCTCCTATTTGTTTAGGGGAGGCTTTTTTGTGGCTAGTCAGTTGTCAGTGGACAGTTGTCAGTGGACAGTTGTCAGTGGACAGTTGTCAGTGGGCAGTTGACAGTGGGCAGTGGTCAGTAGACAGTAGACAGTCGTCAGTGGGCAGTAGACAGTTGTCAGTGGACAGTCGTCAGTGGACAGTCGTCAGTGGACAGTAGACGGTAATCGGTGTTTTACTTTGATCGAATCGCAATTACTGGATCCATTTTAGCCGCAACCCAAGCTGGAATAATCCCTGAAAGAATTCCGATAAATCTGGAAATAAATAAACCAGTTACTATATTTTTCATAGACAACACTAACGGCAAAGCATCCTGTGGAATAAGAGTTAACAAGACGACTAAACCGATTCCGACTAAACCACCAATCAAACTCAAGAACACCGCCTCAAAAAGAAATTGGAATAGAATGAAATAATTCTTGGCTCCTAATGACTTCTGGATTCCAATAATATTCGTACGTTCTTTCACAGAAACGAACATGATATTCGCGATTCCAAATCCACCTACTAATAGCGAGAATCCGGCTATTAAAGCCCCGGCTACATTTAATGCGGCAAAAATACCATCAAAGAATTGGTTCAATCCATCAAGTCGATTAACCGAAAAATTACTTTCTTGTTTGGGCTTTATAGAACGTAATGACCGCATTAATCCTGTCACCTCCCCTTCTAAATTCTCTTGTCCTATATCGTCATCTAAAGCCTTTATAGCTATATCTGGAGCTGGCTGATCCTTTTGAAATACCGCAGAAAAAGTAGAATAAGGAATAAAGACTTTTTCATCGGGAGTTCCGCCAAAACTCAAAATATCACTTCCCTTCTTCTCTATCACACCAATCACCTGGAACTTAATTCCATTTAACTTGATCTGATCGCCGACGGTGGCTTGTAGATTTTCAGAAACTTTAGCACCTATGATAACCACATTCAATGCGTTCTCTGACTCTATTGGTAAAAAATAACGACCAAATTTTACCGGAACACTGGTAATTTGATTGTATTCATAACTTGCACCCGTCATATTTACATCCATACTCGAACTACCTAGAGCCGCTGAAGCAGAACGCCCATTGTCGATAATGGCAATCGCTTTAGCCGACTTTAAATTATCTTTCAAGAATTGAAACTCTGTATATTTCATTTCTGGGCGATTCAAATACTTCCACCATGGATAGTTATTCTGCATAATCCAAGGCCATTTCCCTACATAAAGGACGCCAGAGCCTGCAAAGGAATCAATTTCAGATCGAATATTCTTATTTAGGGAATCTACCGCTGTGAATACAGCTACTATAGCAAAAATACCAACGCTTACACCTAATAGGGAAAGAGTAGTTCGTAATATATTGGATCTCAAAGCCTGGTAGGCAAAGATCAAACTCTCGTATACTTGAATTAAAAACTTCATAGGATTTTGCTAAACTCAAATTTAGAAAATTTATTACTAGAAATGCGCGTCCTTTTTATGAACAGATGGTATAAACTTTGAATGGCAATATGAAGGTAAGATTGGATTTTGTAATTTTAGTTTTCCTTTTGGAAATATGAGCTGGAGCAATTACGAAGTACGTTTGTTGAAAGACCACTTTGAAGGTCAATTGTTTTTTGACGAGAGCCAATCCTCGCAAATAGCGAAGCGTATTTACGCCACAGATGCCTCTGTATACCAAGTAAAACCAGCCGCAGTTGCTATTCCTGCTTCCACTAAAGACATCAAGCGCCTCATTCAATTTGCAGGCCAAGCAAAAACGGGATTAATTCCTAGAGGTGCAGGAACCTCACTTGCCGGCCAAGTCGTGGGTGATGGAATCGTCATGGAAATATCCGCTGCATTATCTAAAGTCATTTCCTTGAACCGAAAGGAAAAATCGGTCTGGATTGAACCTGGAATTGTGCGGGATGATTTAAATAAACATTTATCAACGGCTGATTTATTTTTTGGTCCAGAAACATCGACGGCAAATCGTGCCTTATTGGGCGGAATGCTAGGCAATAATAGTTGTGGCTTACATAGTATTGTGTGGGGTTCTGTGCGAGATCATATACTGGAAACACGAGCTTTTTTATCCGATGGAACGGAAATACATACGCATCCTTTGACTCAGGACGAATTTTACCACAAAACTACCTTACAGAATTTAGAAGGTAAGATTTATCGAGAGATTCATCGGATGTTAAATAATCCGGAAATTCAAAGCTTGATTCGTGATAAATTTCCCAAGAAATCCATTAAACGTAGAAATACGGGGTACGCTTTGGATGCCTTGCTGGATATGCAGCCATTTACTCCAGATGGTGAACCCTTTAATCTTTCGAAATTAATAGCAGGATCTGAGGGGACTTTAGCAGTTGTGCATTCCATGAAATTGAATTTAATGGACCTTCCTGAGCCCGAGGTGGGTTTAGTTTGTGTTCATTGCCAAAGCCTGCAAGAATCATTGCAAGTAAATATCGAGGCTTTAAAGCACCCAATACTTGCCTCTGAACTAGTGGATGATTACATTCTTTCGTTTACGGAAGGCCACCCGAATTTCGAAAAAGACCGCGGATTTATTGAAGGAAAGCCTGCTGCTATTTTGATGGTAGAATTTCGTTCCCCTGATCGCGTCACCTTAGAAAAGCAGGTAACTGAATTTATAGATCAATTGAAGTCACAAAAATTAGGCTATTCCTACCCCACTTTGTATGGAAATGAGATTGCCAAAGGTTGGGACATCAGAAAAGCTGGCCTTGGATTAATTCGAAACCTGGAGGGAGATATACAACCCGTTAATTTGATCGAAGATTGTGCGGTAGATCCTTTGGACTTACCCGCTTATGTAGCTGAAATCCAAGAATTACTGGCTAAATACAATACGAATGCCGCTTATTATGCACACGCCGGAGCCGGAGAATTGCATATTGAGCCATTTATTAACTTGAAGAGCTCCGAAGGAATAGCCATCTTCCGCAGTTTGATTACCGAAACGGTTGAGATACTGAAGAAATACAAGGGATCTTTAAGTGGGGAGCACGGCGATGGCCGCCTTCGGGGGGAGTTCATCCCCGCTTTAATGGGAAAAGAAGTTTATAGTCTTTTCAAAGAAATTAAGCACGTTTTTGACCCGCATAATCTATTCAATCCTGGAAAAATAACGGATAGCCCCGCTATGGACACCGCCTTACGATTTACAGATAAAAAGGCCACGGAACCCAGCTATTTCTTTGATTATGGGGTTTGGAAGAATCCCTTAGGTCTAGCAGAAAAATGCTCTGGATCAGGGGATTGTAAGAAAACAGCTTTGAGTGGAGGAACCATGTGTCCAAGTTATATGGCCACACTACAAGAAAAAGATTCCACTCGAGCTAGAGCGAATATGTTACGTCAATTGCTCAGTTCGCCTAAGGAAGAGACATTTAGTAATCCCGACCTACATGAAATTCTAGACTTATGTTTGTCTTGCAAGGGTTGCCAAACAGAATGTCCATCAGGTGTCGATATGGGTAAATTAAAGGCGGAGACCTTGCAGCAATCCTATTTGAAAAATGGGGTTCCTCTTCGCACGAAGTTAATCGGGCATTTCCCTACCCTACAACGCTATGCTAGTTACGTCTCTCCTTTTTATAATTTTTTGGTAGAATTCCCACTAACTTCCTCGTTGATCAAGCTAGGAATGGGTTTCTCCATCGAGCGGAGTTTGCCTACCGTACAATTCACAAGTTTAGAGAAATGGTTTGAACGCTATACTTCGAAAAACCCTCAAAATGCCTTTTTGAATGGATTTGTCTACCTTTTAGCAGATGAATTTACGAATCACAATGAGGTGCCTTTAGGCCAAAAAACGATCAAATTATTAAATGCCCTAGGCTATGGGGTTATTATTCCTAAGGGAATTGTGTCAGGCAGAAGTTTTATTTCCAAAGGGATGTTAATAGAAGCCAAAGCTTTGGCCAATGCAAATGTGGAGCAATTAGGTGATTTAATTTCGGATAAACATCCCTTAATCGGAATAGAACCGAGTGCCATCTTAACCTTCCGAGATGAAATTCCTTCCCTTGTTGACGCCGATAAGCGCGAACAAGCAGAAAAATTAAAACCGAATTGTCTATTAATCGATGAATTCATCGCCCGCGAATTCAAAGCTGGAAAAATTTCCGCTGACTCTTTCCATGGAAAACAACAAAAAATCCTTTTACACGGGCATTGCCACCAAAAATCAATAGCCGGATTATCTTCTACCCGTATCGCCTTAACCATTCCGTCACAATATGACGTGGAATTGTTACCTACGGGATGCTGTGGGATGGCGGGATCTTTTGGCTATGAGAAAAAACATTATACTATCTCTCAAAAAATCGCCAACCTCGTTTTATTCCCACGTCTATTAAACAAACCCATCAAGAGTATTATCGCGAGTAATGGAACCTCGTGTCGTCATCAAATTAAAGATGGCATCGAACAAACCGGTTTTCACACAGCAGAAATTCTATATAACGCACTAAAATGATTCAATATAATATCTCTCTCTTCCTAGAGCCAAGTATTACAGAAACCGCTTTAAAAGCTCTAATAACGGTCATAATGCCCGAAATTGAGAAGCAAAACTTTGTTGACCAAATTCATTTATTCGAAATCAGTTCCCACCAAGAGCCTGATTCAAATGGTTACTCCTTACAATGCTGGTTACCCGAATTCGAAGAAGAACACAAGGACTTTATAGAAGGAATAGTGTCTGGTTTTTTCCAAAAGGAATTCGCGAATCAGTATGTGTATTTTCCGAGTCAGCTGAAGAGAGTAGAGAGTAGAGAGTAGAGAGTAGAGAGTAGAGAGTAGAGAGTAGAGAGTAGAGAGTAGAGAGTAGAACATTTACAATATCTTTACTCTATACTCTCTTATCTTTAATCTCGTCCCCAATCAATCCCCTCCTGCTCAGTAGCTATAAGGTACTCGTTGATCTTAGAAAACGGTTTAGATCCAAAAAATCCTCCTCGATTAGCTGAAAGTGGTGAAGGATGAGCCGCTTTAATGAGTAAGTGCCGATCAGGATTGATGAATTTAGCTAGCTTTTGGGCGTATGCGCCCCATAAAATAAAAACAACATGCCGTTTCTCTTCACTTAATTTTCGAATCACGTCTTGTGTAAATTCTTCCCATCCTTGTTTTGCGTGTGAACCCGGTTGACCAGAACGAACGGTTAGCACAGCATTTAAAAGTAAAACTCCTTGATCAGCCCAGCTACTTAAATCTCCATCCCTTCGAATCAACTTTAGATCAGTATATAATTCTTTATAGATATTTCTCAAAGAAGGGGGCAAAGGGAATGAGGACGGAACAGAAAAAGATAACCCCTGCGCCTGTCCGAGGCCGTGGTACGGGTCTTGACCGATGATTACTACTTTGGTTTGCTCAAAACTACACTTTTGAAAGGCAGCAAAAACATGTGTAAGCGGAGGAAAAATTTCATCAGTCTTGAGCTCTGTCTCGAGAAATAAACCTATGTTTTGAAAATAGGGAGCAGAAAAGGAGGATTTCAAGACCTTTTTCCAATCATTATCCAAAGTTTCGGCTAATTTTACTGCAAGATTATTCATTTTTCAAATTCAAAAGATGACAGAGGCATTTTCAAACGGATTCTTAGTAACGGTAGACGCAACGCATCTACCTGAATTTGAATTGAATCCGCCCTACAAGCATTTTTTCTCTTACCAAATTACAATCAAAAACTTAAGTAATCAACCTGGACAGTTGGTTAGTCGAGTTTGGGAGATTGTAGATGGAATAGGGTCGAAAGAAACGGTAAATGGATTAGGTGTAGTGGGACAGCAGCCGATTATTGAACCAGGCAATTCCTTTACCTATACATCCGGATGTCCCTTAATTTCTTCAATTGGCAAAATGAGTGGACATTATGTATTTCTGAATTTAGAAAACCAGGCAACATTTAAAGTAGACATTCCAGCCTTCGAACTGATACCTGCTTACCACTTAAATTAATGAATCGTTTTGAATTCTACTTTAAGGCACAAACGGCTCATGGGTTGCATTCCCCGTCTATTTATTCTCTGTATTGTGAATTATTGAATCCCTATTTGAAAGGGGAATTAAGTTACGATCAACTGAAAGAGGCGCTTATCAAACGCTATTCCGATTGCACGCTGATTGAGTTACAGTCCAAAATAGATCTGACTAAAATTGATCAGAATACAATCATTCTTTTTGAGAAACCACACGACAAGGAGGAAATATGGAGTGATTTGCATTCGCATCCAGCTGTGATTCAAACAGTGGACCTTTTTGAATTAGGGATCTTATTCTTCAAACCCATTTGCCCGAAACAACATTTTTATTTGCGTAAAATGGCATAAAAAAGGGGCTCTAATTGAGCCCCTTTTGATTATTTGTCTGCTTTCGCAATTTCGACATTTACACGCTTGCCCTTGATTTGAGCTCCACCCATTTTGTCAATCACCACGTTAGCGTATTCTTTCGGTACATCCACAAACGTGTGTCTGTTCTCGATTTGAATTTGACCTAATACGTTTCCTGGAATACCTGATTCTCCGGCAAAAGCTCCTACGATATTCGAAGGAGAGATCTTTTCGTTAAATCCAATGTTAACCACTAGACGTACCATGTTCTCATCTGATTTGTATGGCTTACCATCACGATCTACACGAGGACCACGAGGAGCTGAGTTACGATCACCGCCTCTTTCGAAACGACCTCCGCGATCTCCACCACGATCTCCACCTCTTTCAAAACGGCCAGCACCGCGACGATCTCCGCCACGATCTCCACCGCCCCAACGATCACCGCCACCGCCTCTTTCGAAACGACCACCGCCACCGCGTTCATCGCGACCATATTTACGTGAGCTACGTTCCATATCGCCTTCGAGATTTTCATCACCGAATTCGTTCTTAACGACACCCATATTCATTTTGACTAACGCAGCCACTACTTGTTCCACAGTGAAGCCAGCATGTTGAAAATTAGGTAATGCATCATCGAATAATTCTAAACCGCCTTCAGCGATTGTAGCACCTACCCGATCAATAAACATCCCCTTCTTCACTCCCACTACGTCAGAGAATGTAGGAATTACTCCTTTATCAATCTTCACTTTCGTATAGTTCATGATTTCACGTAAACGATTACGCTCAGAACCCACCACTAAAGTAAAAGCCTTACCAGACTTGCCAGCACGACCCGTACGACCGATACGGTGTACATAATATTCTTCATCTAATGGAATATCGTAATTGATTACAGCATCCACGTTATCTACGTCCAAACCACGTGCCGCCACATCCGTCGCCACTAAGAAACTCACATTTCCACTACGGAAACGATTCATCACTTGGGTACGTTGTGATTGACGTAAGTCGCCATGAAGACCTTCAGCCGCGTATCCACGCAACATTAATTCTTCTACTACTTCGTCCACACGCTTCTTTTGGTTACAGAAAATCAAAACTAATTTTAAAGAATAGAAGTCGATCAAACGAGTGGTCACTTCCATCTTTGCACGTCCCTTCACATCATAGTATAATTGCTCGATGTTCACGTTAGTGATTTCATTCTTAACCACCTTTACTAACTTCGGATTAGTTAAATAACGGTTTGTCAAGGCCATAATAGGCTTAGACATAGTTGCAGAGAATAAAACTGTTTGACGCTCATTTGGAATTTCTTCCAAAATGCTCTCGATATCCTCACGGAAACCCATATCTAACATCTCATCCGCCTCATCTAAAACGACCATCGATGCTTGATTTAATTTCAATGCACGACGCTCGATTAAATCGATAACACGACCGGGTGTTCCCACCACAATGTTTGCCCCAGCTTTCAAGGACTTAATTTGACGATCGATGGAATCTCCACCATAGACAGTCGTCACCCAAACCCCCTTAGTAAACTTAGACAGCTTTTTCATTTCTTCAGAAACTTGAACCGCTAATTCACGCGTAGGACATAAGATGATTGCTTGAACATACTTCTCAAAAGGAACAATATGTTCAATCATTGGAATACCGAAGGCAGCTGTTTTACCAGTACCTGTCTGTGCTTGACCAATGACATCACGACCTTCCAAAACGAAAGGAATTGCTTCTGATTGGATGGGAGAAGCAAACTCAAAGCCCATTTCTTTTACTGCTTCTTGGATTCCTTACGACCATGGAAGCGAATCGAAGCGAATTTTTTCACTCATTTGATATATTTAATTACGATGCCCGAACACATCCGTAATTTAACTCCTGCCGATAGCCTTTGAAAAAAGGGAAAAAGAGAGTTCCTGCGGATGTATTTAATAAACAAAGCACAAAAGTACCGCTTATTAAATTAGCATCCAATAAAATTGTACTATTTTAATGAAGAACGCTTCTTAAAGCTGAAAATGATTTGATTATTCGAGGAATTAGGTAAAGTTGCCACAGTAATGCGCTTCGGATTTAAACCTTCTCCTACCAAGCGATTTTTTAACACATACGCATGTTCTTTAGCAACTCCTGCCCCTTTATCCGAAGCAACTTGAACTTGCACATCCACCTCTTTGAACTTATTTAAGCCCGTTGTAATTTGCTTAAATAAATAGGTTTTAGGAGAAGCCAGCAACTCCGTCTTATCACTAAAGTCAAGTTCATTACACGTTAATTCCAAAGGTGTAACTACAGTAGAATCAGTTACATAGGCATGAAATGCAACCACGATTGACTCCTTAGGCACTTGAAACGGCTTTCCTTCAGGCCAGGTTAATGAAACCAATGAATCAGAGGATGCTTTGACTGAATCAACCACCGCCTTCGTTAGACTATCATTTAACTTATTGAGACTATCAATTGGAATAATTTGATCCGTATCATCTTTCACTACCACCTCCTCTGTCCCACCACTTCGTAAGACAAAAAATAAGCCAATGGCCACAACAACAATTCCTGCGATCACACCAGCAATTAACTTATAATTTCGAGCAGGACGATCATCCGCTGCCACAAATGGCTCATCAAAAACGAAGTTGTCTCCCTTTAAAACATCTTTTAGGACTAGAACATCCACTAATGCTACTTGAATTTTAGCTGGAGCTAAGGTATAGAAATCACTAGTGGCTGGCAGATAATACTCCCCAAAAGATTTATAATCACGTAATGCATCGTAATCAAACTCCTTCAATCGGAAACCATACAAAGCATAACTTAATGTCAATCCCTTAATGATAGTTGAACTTTTGGCCCCTAATTGACCTCCTAATAGAGTCGCAATCGCACTTTTTTTATCAGGCAATAAGATACCCATCATTCCTTCCCCAAAACGATACATTGCTTCGTAATCGGGCATCCCTTTCCCAGAACTTAACAATTTAGCCACATCCTCTTGAGGAGCTGATTTAGCTAACATGAAATTGTAGAGCGCATTAAATCGGATCCGGTTTCTAAATAGTTTCAACACACTACCTAATACAACGGCTTCAAAGGCAGGAATCAATTCTATCACCTTCTCCTGCTTCTCTGTACAAAGATCGGCAAGACGCTTAGCAAAAAATGCTTTTTCTTCGGGAGTAATTAAAGTAAAAACCTGGCTCATATGGATTATTTCTAGCGCAAAATTACCTTATTTTTTTTATTTGCTTACCTTTGTAACATGAAAAAGGTGTTATTTATTGACAGAGATGGGACTTTAATTGAAGAACCTAAAATTGACCAGCAAGTTGATAGCTTTGAAAAGCTAGCATTCTTACCTGAAGTCATCTCTAATCTCAAGAAAATTAATAGCATAACTGACTTCGATTTAGTCATGGTGACCAATCAGGATGGATTAGGCACCGACTCCTTTCCAGAAGAGTCCTTTTGGCCAGTACACCAAAAAATGTTAGATATCTTCTCTTCAGAAGGTATCATCTTCCAGCAAATACACATTGACCGTAGTTTTGCACACGAAAACAAACCGACGCGTAAACCGGGTATTGGTTTATTAGGTGAATATTTCACTAACGATTATGATCTAGCAAATTCATATGTCATCGGAGATCGTTTGACAGATATTGAATTAGCGAAGAATTTAGGGGCCAAAGGTATTTTCATCGGTGACCTTGAAATCCCTTCTGAATTACAAACCTATACGGCATTACAATGTACAAATTGGAACGACATTCACGAATTCTTCCTTTTGCCTGCTAGACGTGTGTTACACGAGCGCAACACCCATGAAACAAAAATCACCATTGATTTAAATCTAGATGGTAAAGGAGCAGCGAAGAACGAAACAGGCTTAGGTTTTTTTGATCACATGTTAGATCAAATTGCAAAGCATGGAAACCTCGATTTAGCTGTTAAGGTGGATGGGGATTTGCATATTGATGAGCACCACACCATAGAAGATACAGGCATTGCCTTAGGTGAGGCATTCGCATTAGCCTTAGGCAACAAGAAAGGAATAGAACGTTATGGCTTTTTATTACCAATGGATGATTGCTTAGCGCAAGTCGCTATCGATTTCTCTGGCCGTAATTGGTTAGTTTGGGAGGCCTCGTTTAAACGTGAAATGATAGGAGAAATGCCAACAGAGATGTTTCATCACTTCTTTAAATCCTTCTCTGATGGGGCGAAATGTAATTTAAATATCCAGGCCACAGGCGAAAACGAGCATCATAAAATTGAAGCCATTTTTAAAGGTTTTGCTAAAGCCATCAAAATAGCTGTCAATCGAGATAGAAAAAATTTAGATTCTTTGCCTAGCACGAAAGGACTTCTTTAAATTTATTCGTAAATTTGCATCATTAAACAACAATACAATGGGATATTCAGGAGCAGCATTTTTTATCATCTTATTTGCAATTTCATTTGTGGTAGGAGCTAAACTTCAAAAAATCTATAAAGAGAGAGGAAAATAAACCTCTCTCTTTTAGTTTAATTTACCTTCGTCAGCAAAAGAATAAAAGCTAGACGCCCCCACGATGAGGTGATCGACCACATCGATATCAAATATCTTACCAGCCTTCACTACCTGTCTTGTTAATTCAATATCAGACCTACTAGGGCGCATTTGATCACTCGGATGATTATGAGCCAGAATTATGGACGATGTTAAACGTTCTAAGGCAGACTTGTATAATAAGCGTATATCAACCGTCGTACCAGAAACACCGCCTATACTTAATTTCTCAGCTAATACGACTGTGGAAGCTCGATTAAGATGAAACACCCAAAACTCTTCTCTTATTAAATCTGCCAAATAAGGTTTTATTAAACTGTAGGCATCTACTGAATTCCGAATCACTAGCTTGGAACTAGATTCATAAATCTGTCTTCGTCGTCCTAATTCAAGAGCTGCCACTAGTAAAGCTGCCTTAGCAGGACCAATTCCCTTCAATTTCCTGAAATCAAACGAATTATAGCGAGCTAACACAGACAAATCACCTTCAATATCGGTTAGTAATTGCTTTGCTAAATCTGAGGCTGAATGTTCTGCAAAACCAGAACCGATGAGAATGGTCAAGATCTCGACCAACGACATATCACTTGCTCCTAATCGAGCTAACTTTTCCCGAGGCATATCCTCCTTCTTGGTGATTTTCATTCAAGAAAGGTATACCTTATAAACGAATAAACCCCTCTTGTGGAGGGGTTTATCACTATCTTGATAATCTAAAATTAAGCAGCTACTTTGTTTACTAACTTAGCTAATTTAGATTTTTGATTTGCAGCTTTATTCTTGTGGATAATGTTTTTCTTAGCCAATTTATCCAAAGAAGAAGATACTTGCTTGAAAAGCTCTACCACCACAGACTTATCAGTCGTCAATCTCAATTTCTTGATCAAAGTACGAGTTGATTTGTGTTGGTAACGATTACGTAAACGTTTTGCTTCGTTAGAACGGATACGCTTTAGTGCTGATTTATGATTTGCCATCTGTTAAATAAAATTCTCTTTTTACAAAATTGAAATGCAAAAGTAACTAATATGAAATTAAATAACAAGGGTCTGCTTAAAATTTATCTGTTAATGTCATTGATGCAGACCGCTCAGGGTACATCTTATGTTACTTGGGGATTTTTTGGCCATCGAAAAATCAACTTACTGGCTATTTATACCCTTCCTCCTCCCCTGCATGCATTTTACCGTCGACATCAAAAGGAAATTCAAGAATTAGCCGTTCTACCAGATGCGCGCCGCTACATTTTAGATGTAGAAGCTGCTAGACATTACATTGACTTAGATAAATACGATCTAAATCAAATTAGCTTCAGTAGCTGGGAGCAAATGCTACGAAAGAAATCTGAGGATTCACTTAGAAAGCATGGAATTGTACCGTGGCATATACCGATCGTTTATCAGCGATTAGTTTACGCATTTATAGCAAAGGATACCATTAAAATCATCAAACTATCTGCAGAATTAGGACATTACGTGGCAGATGCCCATGTACCCTTACATACAAGTTCGAACTACGATGGCCAAAAAACCGGGCAAGGCGGCTTACATAGTTTTTGGGAATCTCGTATACCTGAGATACTTGGCAATCGGTTAGATCAATTTAGTGGACCTGCAACGTTCATTAATAATGTTCAAAATAGCGCCTGGACTTGGGTGCTTGCTTCCCATAAACAGTTACCGCTCTTGTTTTCAATGGCCACCCTAGTGAGTACCTCTCTGAAAGAGAGTGAAAAATATAGCTTTGAACAAAAAGGACAAACTTTGGTCAAAACCCCAAGCCTTAAATTTAGCCTAGCTTATCACAAAGCTCTAAATGGACAGATTGAATCTCGATTTATAGCAGCTGTTCAACATGTAGGAGATCTTTGGTATTCAGCCTGGGTAACAGCGGGACAACCATCTTTCGAATAAATTTTGCATTTTTGCAGAATGAAATCCACTCTTTTTATTCAATTAAAGCCGGGGAAAGATGCTCCGGTGAAACGTTTTCACCCCTGGGTATTTTCTGGAGCGATTGCGAAACAAAGTCCAAACCTACAAGATGGAGACTGGGTAAATGTTTACAGTTCTAGGGAAGAATTCCTCGGAACGGGACACTACCACAATGGAAGTATTGCGGTGAAAATAATCTCCTTTCAAGAAATTGAAACGAAAAGTACTTTCTGGGAAAAGCGAATCCAAAATGCTTGGGACCTACGGGCCCTTTTACCTTTAGAAAAAACCAATGCCTTTCGCCTTATTCATGGGGAAGGTGACGGCTGCCCGGGCTTGATTATGGATTTATATAAAGATGTTCTAGTTTTTCAAGCACATACCATCGGAATGCACCGCGATCGAGATGAGATTGTGGAAGCAATTAAACAAGTATTAGGCAAAAAAATAAAGGCGATTTATGATAAAAGCCGCGAAACATTGCCCACGGAGTATGCGCAAAACTGTACGAATGGCTATGTTTTTGGCGAAGTAGCGGTTCCTTACACGGTAAAAGAAAATGGAATATCATTCTCCATCAACTGGATTACAGGCCAAAAAACAGGATTCTTCATTGACCAACGCGAAAACAGAGCTTTACTAGCGAAATACGCTAAAGGCAAATCGGTTCTAAACACCTTCTGTTATTCTGGTGGTTTCTCATTATACGCCTTGGAAGCAGGCGCTGCATCTGTAATCTCTTTAGATGCGTCGGCTAAAGCCATTGATTTAGTCAAGGCTAATATTGAATTAAATAAGATGCAAGGATTACAGCACGAGGCCATTGTAGGCGAAACTCTTCCCTATTTAAAGTCCAATGAAGATGAATTTGACATAATCGTGTTAGATCCGCCAGCATTTGCAAAATCAATGAATGCAAAACACAAGGCGCTACAAGGATATCAAAAGATCAACGAATTAGCTTTAAAGAAAATCAAGAAAAACGGATTGCTTTTTACTTATTCTTGTTCACAAGTTATCACGCGTGATTTGTTTTATAACATGCTCGTAGCCGCTGGAATCGCGGTTGGGAGAGAAATTCAAGTCATTCACCAGATGACACAATCACCTGATCATCCCATCAACCTTTTTCACCCAGAAAGTAATTACTTAAAGGGATTTGTTTTGAAAGTGTTATAATCAAAAAAGGCAGCTTATGAGCTGCCTTTTTTACTAATCTACAAATCTAAATATTCGATTCCATCGAATCTTATTCCAAGAAATCAAAGGCTTATTCGGATCAATCGACATCCAAACAAAGAATGCTTTACCTACGATGTGGTCTGAAGGCACAAAGCCCCAGAAACGAGAATCTGCTGAGTTGTGGCGATTATCCCCCATCATAAAATAATAATCCTGCTTGAAGGTATACGAAGTAATGGCTTTGCCACCGATGGTTATTTGGTAACCATTAACGACTACATTCTTATTTCCTTCGTATTTCTGGATCGCCTCACTGTATAAAGCCACATTTCCTGGAGTTAATGGAACTGTCAAACCCTTTGAAGGCACTTTCAGTGGACCATAAAAATCACGATTCCACTTAAATAAAGTCGTATCATGAGGGAAAATATCAATGAACGTAACACCCTTAGGATCCTTGAATAAGTTCACATCGAAAGATTTTTTGAATGGCAAAGCTTGAATCTCCTCCATCATCGCTTTTGAGGTATTTAATTTATAACCCCAAAGTACGTTTTGGGAATCTGGTTCAGCTAAAGGCAACCAATCAGCGGAATCATAACTCGCTTCAGGCGAATTGCGAATACCATATTCTTCAAAAAACTTATCCTCTAAATTCTCCTTCGTCTTCATGAAAATAGGGTGCTGAAGACGGACTGGATTTTCCATTGCTTTTCCATTCACGATCACTTGTTGATCACGAACTTCTAACACATCGCCAGGAGTCGCGACACAACGCTTCACATAAAAAGTACGTAAATCCACAGGAGCATCACCATCCTCTTCAAAGTTAGGTACGTTGAAAACAACAGCATCCCCTTGCTTGACAGAGGAGAACCCCGGAAGACGGAAAATAGGTAAGTCTAACCAACGTAAATAGGACGGAATATCGGTAAACCAAATCTTTTGATGCGTCAAGGGTAATTGTAACGGCGTTTTAGGCGTGCGAACCCCATAGTGCAACTTGCTTACAAAAAGGAAGTCGCCTACCATCAATGAACTCTCCATCGAGGGAGTAGGAATGGTATAGGCTTCGAATACAAAAAAACGAATTAATGTCGCCGCTACCACCGCGAATGCTACTGAATCCAACCACTCTCTAAAGGCTGACTTTTGTTTTTTAGGTGTCTCTTTCATCTTACTTTAACATATCGTCCATACCTAGGACTCCTTTTTTATCTTTAACCCACTCTGCTGCAATAACAGCTCCTAAGGCGAAACCCTCCCGGCTAAATGCCTCATGAGTAATTTCAATTTGATCTACTTTGGAAATATACTTTACCGTATGTGTTCCTGGTTTAATGGACTCCCGCTGTGACCAAATGGCCACCTCGTTTGCAGCTGGAATTTCATTGTTAACCCAGTTATCCTTAGAGGTATAGGCATCAATTATACCCTCGGCAATCGTGATTGCCGTTCCGCTAGGAGAATCTTTCTTCTCTAAATGATGTATCTCATTTGTATAGATATCATATGCTGGGTGTGGCGCCATCAACTGTGCCAGCCATTTATTCAAACGGAAAAACAAATTAACCCCGATCGAATAATTAGAGGCATAAAAGAAAGTTGAATTCTTTTCTTTCGTCAAAGCCTCTACTTCAGCCTTCTTCTCTAACCAACCAGTCGTACCACAAACTACTGGAATCTGTTTGTTAATGCAAGTTAGTATATTGGAATAAGCAGAGGCAGGATTAGAGAATTCAATCGCTACATCAGCATCTGCCGATGTTAAAGCCTGTAAGTCTGCCTGATTATCCACATCTATTTTAGCTACGACAGTATGGCCACGACCTAACGCTAAGCGTTCGATCTCCTTGCCCATTTTACCATAACCAATTAAAACTATCTTCATTCTATTTAAAATTAAATGATAAAGTGACTCCCGAAACCAAGCTTTGCGAAAATGGTTGGTAATCTACCTTGGGTTTAACTTGCAAGCTTATATCATCTGATACATCGAACGTTTTTAAATGAGCACTCACATTCGCATCAATCACATTTAATGTCCAAGCTAATACCATGCCTATGTAGGTATAGTCCCGATTTCTTCGATAACCATCGGTTAATCGTTTCAATTGATTTACATCCAAATCACGGATAGTACCGTCTTCATACGGTACCTCAATCGTAGCGGGTGGTATGTACTTAGGATCCGATACCCGGGGTGAAACGATGTAATAATAACCTCGGTACTTAGTATACCGTACATTATTCCAATTCGCAATCAAGCCTAACGTAACAAAGGCACCTGCCACAAGTGGCAATTTCCAATATTGCCGATTATAGAGTTGCCCCCAACCTGGAATAATAGCTGATTTTATGGTGGCTTGTCTAGGGATAATCTTAAAAGGTTTTACCTCAGTCTTCAAAATCAATGAATCCTTTATCTCCAAAGATTCTTCCCTTGAATACAAACTTAAAGGCATCAACAAAAAGAATAGTATAATCCGAAAGTACATTATTGAACTTTGTTAAGAATGGCTAATAATTCTTCTTTCGATTTAAAACTTAATTTAATCTCCCCTTCCCCTTTCTCATTCATTTTCAATGCCACCGGTGCTTTAAAGAAGGATTTCAGCGTAGCCTGCCACGCTTGCAGCTCTTGAGCAGAAACCTTTATAGTACTAGATCCAACGGCAGGAGTGTCCATATTACCAGACTGGCGAACGGCATCCTCTAACCGACGCACTGACCAATCCTCTGCTAGGGCTTTCTGAAATAAAGAATTCTGCAAGATTGTATCTTCCAAAGAAATCAAACAACGCGCATGACCCATGGACAGCTTATTATCACGAATCGCCACTTGGATATGTGGTGGCAATTTCAATAAACGCATATAATTAGTTACAGTCGACCTATTCTTTCCTACTCGCGCCCCTAAATCTTCTTGCTTCAAATTACATTCCTCCATTAATCGCTTGTAGGAAAGTGCAATCTCGATGGCATTCAAGTTTTCTCGTTGAATATTCTCGATTAGCGCCATCTCAATCATTTGTTGATCATCAGCCGTCCTCACATACGCCGGTATCGTCTTTAATCCTGCGATCTTTGATGCCTGAAAACGACGCTCACCAGAAATCAATTGATATTTTTTAGCTGAAACCTTACGTACTGTAATCGGCTGAATAATTCCCTGAACACGAATTGATTCCGCTAATTCTTGCAAAGCCTCAGGTGCAAAAAATTCACGTGGCTGAAAAGGATTAGTATCTATGAGCTCTAAAGAAATCTCATCCATTAGATTCACCCCTTCTAAACTCCCGGCAAAATCAGATGGATGACGCGATTGCAAACCTCCATCAGAATCCTCCAATAAAGCTCCTAATCCTCGTCCTAATCCCGTTCTCTTCTTTGCGTTATCTTGCTTTGCACTCATATTTCAGAACCTATATAGTCACTAGTAAACCATTTTTACGAATGATCTCTTTGGCCAAATTTAAATAACTTATCGCCCCTTTACTTTCAGCATCATGTAAAATAGCTGGAACACCAAAACTAGGGGATTCAGATAACCGTACATTTCGTGGTATGATCGTATCAAAAACCATATTCTTGAAATGAGAATTTACTTCATTCACGACCTGATTTGATAAACGTAATCTTAAATCATACATCGTCAATAAAATACCCTCAATCACTAAAGAGGTATTTAAACGCGATTGAATAATCTTGATGGTATTCAACAACTTTCCTAAACCTTCCAAAGCATAATATTCACATTGTACCGGAATAATTACCGAATCAGCTGCCGTAAGACTATTAATCGTAATTAATCCCAAAGAAGGTGAGCAATCCATAATGATAAAATCATATTGATCTTTTACTACCTCTAAGGCATCTTTCATTTTGCGCTCCCGGTTATTTAAATTAATCATCTCAATCTCCGCTCCCACTAAATCAATGTGCGATGGAATGATATCTAAAAAGGGAATCTCGGTAGGCAAAATGCTTTCCTGCACACTAGAAAGACCTACCATACATTCGTAAATGCTATTCTTCACTTCCTTTGGATTAAATCCAAGTCCTGAAGTAGAATTCGCCTGTGGATCTGCATCTATCAACAAAGTCTTAAACTCAAAAGCAGCTAAACTAGCAGCTAAATTAATAGCTGTCGTTGTTTTCCCTACTCCTCCTTTTTGATTTGCAATAGCGATAGTTTTGCCCATAGGATGATTAACAAAATGAATTAACAATATTACAAAAAAGGTTTCACATCTATCTCGAAATTAGATTACATTCTTGTATCTTGTCATCAAAATTTCATCAAACCTATATGGAAGCAACTAGTACCTCACACCCTAAAGGGCTCTATTTTCTTTATTCCACGGAGATGTGGGAGCGTTTCAATTTCTATGGAATGCGTGCCATACTATCATTATTTTTAGTTAGTGCACTATCATTCAAACAAGACGAAGCCGCCATTCTTTACGGAGGATTTTTAGGCCTTAGCTATTTAACCCCTATGTTAGGCGGCTATATTTCGGACCGCTACATTGGCAATCGGAATAGTATTGTCTGGGGTGGTTTCGGCATGGCGATTGGTCAATTGCTCTTGTTTAGTTCTGCTAGCACGTTTGCGACCGATATTCCGTTAGCTACGAACCTCATGTGGGGAGGATTAGTGTTTTTGATTTTTGGAAATGGTTTCTTTAAACCTAACATTTCCTCTATGGTGGGTCAATTGTATGAAAAAGGAGATAACCGCCTAGACGCAGCCTTTACTATCTTCTACATGGGTATTAACACGGGTGCTATGCTAGGTATGCTTATTTGTCCCTGGTTAGGGGATGTAAAAGTGGATGGTGTACGAGTTATTGAAGCGTTCAAGTGGGGTTTTTTAGCCGCAGGAGTTGCGATGCTAATCGGTACCCTATCATTTTTTCTTTTCAAAAGCGTGTTTCTAAAAGCACCGGATGGCAGTGACATCGGTTTAGCACCTACATTTAGCGATGTAAAAAGCGCCGAAAAAGAAACAGAAAAAGCAGAGTTTTCAACTCAATCTATCATCATAACTTGCATTTTGTTTGTCGGCCTCATTTTAGGTTTTCACTATTTGTTTGTCACCGAAGTGGCTAATCCCATCAAAGACTGGATTTACCCCATCATTTACTCGGCGGGTATCAGTCTTGCCTTTTTAATTATGAGTGATAAGACCTTAACTAAGATCGAAAGGGATCGAATTTGGGTGATGTATTTTGTGGCCTTTTTTGTGATTTTCTTTTGGGCAGCCTATGAACAGGCCGGGTCTTCTTTGACCTTTATTGCAGATCAACAAACTGATTTAAATTTCTTTGGCATTCAATTACCACCTAGTTCGGTTCAAAATGCCAATTCATTTTTTATCATCTTGTTAGCCTTTCCTTTTTCTTGGATTTGGATTCGACTATCTAAAAAAGGAATCGAACCCAATTCGCCGGGAAAACAAGCAATTGGACTGCTACTTTTAGCTATTGGCTATTTGATCATTGCCATGAAGGTAAAAGATTTAGGCAATGAAAAATTAGGGGTGATTTGGCTATTCATCATGTATTTATTTCATACGATGGGCGAATTATGCCTTTCACCTATTGGTTTATCATTAGTTTCGAAATTAGCTCCTAAACGCTTTTCGTCCTTGTTAATGGGTGTTTGGTTTTTAGCGAATGCAGCTGGTTATGCATTAGCTGGTACATTAGGAGCTCTTTTACCTCCTGCCACTGCCGTAATAGGCCAGACTGTTTTCCCAAGTTTCTTAGGCTTCGAGATTAAAAATCTCTATGATTTCTTTATTGTTTTTGTAATTATGGCAGGGATTGCCTCCGTAATTTTGTTTGGACTAGCTAATGGGCCGCTTAAACGTATGATGCACGGCATCCGATAATATGAATTCACACGATCATCACCTACACGAAAAACATTTAAAAAGTTCTGACTTTATAACAGATGTCGTTATCGGGATGTCAGATGGATTAACCGTTCCGTTTGCTCTAGCCGCAGGACTTTCCGGAGCTGTGGCATCCGCCTCCATCGTAACCACTGCCGGAATTGCTGAGATTGTGGCTGGATCCATCGCGATGGGATTAGGTGGATTTTTAGCAGGCCAAACAGAACAAGAACACTACGAGTCGGAATTAAAACGTGAATACGAGGAGGTAGAACGTGTCCCAGAACGGGAAAAACAAGAGATTAGGGATGTTTTTGCAGATTATGGTTTAAGTTCTGAGGCTCAGGAAATCGTGGTAGAATGCATATCTAAAGACAAAGACAAATGGGTCGATTTTATGATGCGCTTTGAATTAGGACTAGAACGTCCTAATCCTAATCGCGCACGAAATTCTGCTCTTACAATCGGCATATCCTATATTGTAGGGGGATTCATTCCCCTTCTACCCTACTTTTATGTAAATAAACCTGAGGAAGGTTTACTTTATTCTGCAGAAGTAACCATACTTGCTTTGCTTGTATTTGGCTACTTTAAGAGCAAGGTAACGGGACAAAATCCAATCATTGGCTCTTTAAAAGTTACTTCTATTGGTGCAGCCGCAGCAGCGGCAGCCTATTTTGTGGCTACTCTATTTCAATAAGCAGATACCGTATCGTCACCACGGGAATCTGCACCGCCCTGCAATTTACCCGATGGAAGTACTAATATTCCTTCTACTAAACCAATGGCAGAAACCGGAGAAAAGGTATAGCCCTTCATTTGCAGACGATTGAGTTGCTCATCTGAAAAACGTTTCGGTTCGGCTGTAATTTTATCTGGCATCCATTGGTGATGGAAACGCGGATACTCTACCGCTTCCTGCATATTCATCCCCATTTCTAAGGTATTCAAGACAACTTGAAAGACACTCGTAATGATAGTGGATCCACCCGGCGTACCTACCACCATTTTCAACTTACCATTTTCCTCCACAATCGTAGGGGTCATACTCGAAAGCATTCGCTTATTTGGTTGAATCTCATTAGCCTTTGAACCGATTAATCCATATAAATTAGGAGCACCTGCTTTAGCAGAAAAATCATCCATCTCATCATTTAATAAGAACCCAGCCCCACCAACAAATACTTTAGAACCATAAGAATTATTTAACGTAGTTGTAATTGAAACCGCATTACCTTCGCCATCAACAATGCTATAATGTGTTGTTTCAGGACTCTCGTAACCAGGAAAATCACCGGCTTGAATATCCGAACTCTTCGTAGCTTGGGTAAAATTCATTGATTTCATTCGTGAACTGGTATAGGATGGATCGATTAATTCAGACAGCGGTACTTTAACAAAATCAGGATCCCCTAACCATTTGGAGCGATCCGCATAAACACGCCTCTCTGCTTCGATCATTACTTGAATAGTAGAATCTGAAGTAGGACCCCATTTATTCAATGAATAAGGAGCAACCATTTGCAAAAGTTGCGCTAGAGCTACTCCTCCACTGCTTGGTGGTGGCATGCCAATAATTTGGTAATTTTTATATTGACTTTTAACCGGAGTACGCCAAACAGCCCGGTAATTTTTGAGGTCTTTTTTAGATATCAAACCCTTTTGCGCTTTCATTTCATTTGCAATTAATCGAGCCGTTTTACCTGCATAAAATCCAGCCGATTTCTTCTTTAAAATCAACTCTAAGGTGTTCGCTAGATCCGTTTGTATCAACATCTCTCCCGCTTTCCATTCTTTCCCCTCCGCCGATACAAGATAATTTTTTCCTGGATTCTCTTTTAAAAATTCTGCTCGCTGACGATTTAACCCCCTAGCCTCCTTTTCAGTAAGCACTAAACCATTTCTAGCTAAATCAACCGCAGGTTGCAATAGAACCGACCAAGGTAATTTCCCTAATTTATCATGCATCTCTTGCATTCCTGCCACTGTACCAGGAACACCTACAGAGAAAATACCCGTCATACTTTTACCCGGAATAATTTTTCCCTCAGCATCTAAGTACATATCTCTGCTGGCAGCAGCTGGCGCTTTCTCACGGTAATCCAACGCCTTAACGTTTCCAGCTTTATCTCGATAGACTAAAAATCCACCTCCACCAATATTTCCTGCCGAAGGATGACATACAGCCAAAGCAAAATTCACTGCTACCGCTGCATCGATCGCATTCCCCCCTTTTTTTAATATAGCTAAACCTACATCAGAAGCCACCGGATGGGTTGTGACTACCATACCTTGATAACCTTCCACTAGAGGTTTTTGGGATGTTTGAGCAAAAAGGGAGAAAGAGACTAGAAAAAGGAAAAAAAACTTAGCCATGCTTGGTTTGTTTTGAATTGAAGTGACAAATTAATAGAATCCTATGATTTACTAACATTGCGATAATAAAAATATAATTTAACTTTGTGATTATTTAAAGATTTTTTCAATAAAACGTATACTAACAGTGGATATTTTCGAGAAGGTAGCTAATAACATGGGGCCGATCGGTGCACATGCACATTATTCCCACCATTATTTTTCATTTCCAAAATTAACAGGAGAATTAGGCCCTAGAATGACTTTCATGGGCAAAGAAATGTTAAACTGGTCATTAAATAATTATTTAGGACTAGCGAATCATCCTGAGGTTAGAAAAGCAGATGCTGATGCCACTGCTAAATACGGTTTAGCTTACCCAATGGGTGCCCGTATGATGTCCGGAAATACCGACGAGCACGAAGAATTCGAACGCCAATTAGCGGAATTTGTAGGGAAAGAAGATGCCTTCTTATTAAACTATGGATACCAAGGTGTGATGTCTTTAGTAGAATGCATGGTAGATCACAAAGATGTAATCGTGTATGACGCTGAGTCACACGCTTGCTTAATCGATGGAATACGTCTTCACAAGGCTAAAATGGGTCAATATTACAAGTTCAATCACAATGACATGGATTCATTGCGCAAGAACTTAGAGAGAGCAACTAAAATTACCAATGAAACAGGTGGTGGTATTTTGGTCATCACAGAAGGAGTTTTTGGGATGTCTGGTAAAGTAGGAGCCTTGGATAAAATCGTGGAAATGAAAAAAGATTTCAATTTCCGATTATTGGTAGACGATGCACACGGTTTTGGAACCATGGGTGATCATGGAAAAGGAGTAGGAGAATTCTTAAACTGCACAGACGGAATTGACTTGTATTTTTCCACATTTGCGAAATCAATGGCTGCTATTGGAGCTTTTGTCGCGGCACCTAAGGCAATCATCATGTATTTGAAATACAATATGCGTTCTCAAACTTATGCAAAAGCATTACCTATGCCATTTGTAATAGGTGGAATGAAACGCTTAGAGTTAATCAAGAAGCACCCAGAATTAAGAGAAAAATTATGGGAGAACGTTCGCGCACTTCAAAAAGGACTGAAAGAGAAAGGATTTGATATTGGAGAAACACAATCTCCTGTAACCCCTGTATTCTTACACGGTGAATATGATATCGCAGCAGTTACTAAATTAGTCCGCGACTTACGTGAAAACATGGGAATCTTCTGTAGTATCGTTGTATATCCAGTAGTTCCTAAGGGCCAAATTATGTTAAGAATCATTCCTACATCGTCACACAATTTATCCGATATCGAATATACTTGTGACTGTTTTGCTGAGGTACAAAAAAGATTGAAATCTGGCTACTACGCGCAATAATTGATTGATTTAACGGAAATTTCAGAAGAAATTGTATTTTTTTTAATTTTTTTTCTGTTTTTTCTTGATTTTAATTTGCACACAACAAGTTTTTTACTAAATTTCGCTTATTAAAGCTCATTTAAGGGCATAAAGACAATCTAATATTATTTACACAACCTAAAAAACAAA
>JACCDU011197480.1_pt1 | contig 24862 bp, 27 predicted proteins | sample 7446081 | NCBI WGS metagenome assembly JACCDU01 (sample SAMN15323447, study PRJNA562643) | freshwater metagenome | isolation source: river surface water | place: USA:Blue River Watershed | collected 2017-08-17
ATAACTTGTTTTCGGGAAAGATTCGGGTAGCTTTGCTAACCAAATTGCTGTTGAATCCGGTCAGTAAAGTGTATTTACGTGGCTTGGAGCGCGATTTGGGGGTGAGCAGTAATACCGTGCGTTTGGAGTTGAACAAATTGCAGGAAATGCATTTGATTCAGGCGCAGGAGGAAGAGGAGAATGCCAAAGTGAAGCATTACCGGGTTAACCAGGCGCATCCGATGTTCCAAACCTTGCGCGGGATTATCCTGCAATTCGTGGGTTTAGACCAAATTGTGGATCAGATCATTAAGAAGCTGGGCAATGTGGATCAGGTATATTTGACCGGGGAACTGGCAGAGGGCAAAAATTCCCCCTTTGTGGACCTGGTGCTCGTAGGGAACATCGACCGGCCCTATTTGTACCAATTGATCGAAAAAGTAGAACCCTTGATTCAGAAGAAGGTGCGGGTGGGGGTGTTTGGGAAGGATGAGTTTCGGGGGGGGATGATTGAGGGTGGGGGGAAGTGGATGAGAATGATGGAATAATGGACCTGAATTCAGATAAATTAATAGACTCACTTTAAAATATTTTAAATGAAAACGCCTTATTACATAAATTTCATTAATTCAATTAATGAAGGACTTAATAGGTCTCAATTTTTTAAAATGAATTCCCAAGTTAATGGAGAATGTTTTTTTGAAGAAATCAATGAGTTGATAACAGGTATAAGAGAAAATAGGAATAAAATATATTTTTTCGGAAATGGAGCAAGTGCAGCTTTTGCTAATCATATGGCTCTAGACTTTTCGAAAAATGGCAAAATCTTATCTAGAAGTTTAAGTGATAGCGCTTTTTTGACTGCATTATCAAATGATTATTCCTTTGAAGAAGCAATGGTAGAATATTTGAAAATAGAAGGTGTTAGTGAAAATGATTTGGTTATAACTATAAGCTCAAGTGGAAATAGTCAAAATGTTTTAAATGTTTTAGAATTTTGCAACAACAATAATATTACATCCTTTTCATTTTCTGGGCTGAAAGAAACTAATAAATCAATTTCATTGTCTAAATATGCAGTTTATGTCCCCATGAAAACATACGGGATGGTAGAGTGTATCCATCAAGTATTTCTTCACTCAATTTTAGATGAATCAATGCAGATTTTTGAGTGGAATAGGAGTGGATTTCAAAATATGAGTTCAAAAGAGTTTAATTTATAGCTATGAGTTATAGACTGATTCAATTTCCTAAGATTGTTGATCCGAGAGGTAATTTAACTTTCTTGCAGAATCCTGAACAAATTCCTTTTCAAATTGAAAGGGTATTTTGGACTTATGATGTTCCTGGTGGAGAGAAGCGTGGAGGGCATTCTTTTAAGACTCAACATGAAGTTATTATCGCATTGAGTGGGAGTTTTGATGTGGTTGTTTTTAATCAAAGTGGTAAGAAGTCAACGTTTTCATTGAACCGCTCTTATTTTGGATTATATCTGCCACCTGCCACTTGGAGACAAATGGAGAATTTTTCGACAAATTCACTTGCTTTGCATCTTTCAAGTTCTCAATATGATCCCAATGACTACGTAAGAGATATGAATGATTTTCTTAAGATCTAGATGAATAAATTATCACTTGTAGATTGTAGGTTAATAAAATTACCCCAGCTAGGTGATAGGTTGGGTAGTATTACTGCAATTAATAACGAAATTGAAATTCCCTTTAAAATAAAAAGAGTATTTTTTTTATATGATATTCCTGGTGGGGCATCGAGAGGTGCTCACTCACATATTGAATGTCATCAGTTTTTGATTGCAACAAGTGGTTCATTTGAAGTTTTGTTAGACGATGGATATTCTCAAAGAATTGTTCATTTAAATAAACCTAATGTTGGTTTACATATTCCTCCAGGAATTTGGGCTTCAGAAATTAATTTTTCGAGTGGCGCAATATGTTTGGTGTTGGCTTCGCATGAATATAATGAACTTGACTATATAAGAAATTACCAGGATTTCGTGAAAACAAAATAAATTATCAATAAAGGTTATAAATGTTAAATAAATTTAAAAGTGAAATATTAAGATATGATACATTTCTACGATTAATAGAAGTTGAGGATTATAGGTTTTTATATGAAATTAGAAATGATTCAGTCAGAAATCAATATGTATCTTCAATCAATGAAGATATTGTTGCGCAAAAAGTGTGGTTAGAAAATTATAAACTTCGAGAGCTGAAAGGAGAAGAATTTTATTTTGTCGTGGGAACAGAAAATAAGCAACTATTTGGTACAACAAGACTTTATGACTTCAAAAATGGTTCATTTACAATTGGAAGTTGGGTCTTTAAAGAAAGTAGTCCTGAAGGACTTGCAATTCTAGGTGATATTATCGCAAGAGAAATTGGCTTTGATGTTTTAGGATTTGATCGATGTCAATTTGAAGTACGGAAGAATAATAAAAAAGTTCTGAATTACCATAAATTGTGGAAGCCCAAACTCATATTTGAAGACGATTTAAATTATTATTTTGAATTAACAAAAAAGGAATTCAATCTATCTAAATTAAAATTTTTAAAATTACTAGGACATGGATATTAATGATTTCGTATTGAAATTTTCTGAACAATTGGAAGAGACAGAAAATGAACAAATAAATAAATATACTGAATTCAGGAATTTGAATTCTTGGGATTCTTTGACTGGATTTGCAGTTTTAGAATTCATTAAAGATGATTGTAGTGTTTCATTAACTCTTGATGAATTTAAATCAGTAAGTACCATAGAAGATTTATTTAAGCTAATTGAAGGAAAAAAATGAATACCGAAGCTTACATTAAAGCAGTATCATATTTCTTACCCTCCAATGTTTTAGATAATGATCATATAAATGCCTCTCACCCGGAGTGGAGTGCTGATAAAATTTCTGCTAAAACTGGGATATTCAGAAGGCATATAGCATCAGAGGACGAATCTGCATCTGATATGGCAATTAATGCTGCTCGATTACTATTTAAAGATTTTAATATATTTCCTGATGAAATTGACTTTATTTTATATTGTACCCAAAGTCCAGATTTTATTTTACCAACAACTGCTTGCATAATTCAAAATAAATTGTCGATTCCAATTACATCTGGAGCACTAGATTTCAATTTGGGATGTTCAGGTTATGTTTATGGGTTGAGTTTGGCAAAAGGATTGGTTTGTACAGGTTTGGCTAAAAATGTGTTATTGATTACTTCTGATACATATTCCAAATACATAAATAATAATGACAAATCGAATAAGACAATTTTTGGAGATGCTGCATCTGCAACAATAATTTCAGATGTTGGAGAATTCAAACTCCTTAATTTTTCATTTGGTACCGATGGACTTGGCGCAGAAAATTTAATTATAAAAAATGGAATAGGTAAATTCAGAAATAGAATTGGAGAGGATCAATTTGATGAAAATAACAACTTTGTGAAAAATGATTCAAATTTATATATGAATGGGGCGGAAATATTTTCTTTCACAAGTAAATCTGTTCCTTTATTAGTTGCTGATGTATTAACTAAAAATGAAATAGAAATTGATGATATTGACTTTTTTGTTTTTCATCAAGCGAATAAATTTATGTTAGATTTTATTAGAAAGAAAATCGGAATTTCAAGTGAAAAATTTCTTTATCACATTGAGAACGTCGGAAATACGGTTTCCTCAACTATTCCGATCGTTATCAAAGAGAAAATGCAATTATTTAAAAGCAATAATCGTATTTTATTAGCAGGATTTGGTGTTGGATATTCTTGGGCTGGATGTGTAATAGAGAAAATTTAGTCTTAATTATTTACTTAAAACAAAATTAAAATTTTAATGAAAGTAAATTTTTTAGATTTGAAAAAAATCAACTTAGAATATGAAGTGCCTTTTAAAAGTGCTTTAAATAATATTCTCAATGAAGGTTGGTTTATAATGGGTGAAAATTTAAAACAATTTGAGAATGAGTACTCAATATATTGTGGAACTAAAAGTTGTATTGGAGTAGCAAATGGTCTTGATGCACTAACTTTGATTTTTCGTGGATACAAAGAACTTGGGTATCTGAATGATGGTGATGAAGTTATTGTGCCATCTAACACTTATATTGCCAGTATTTTAGCTATTTCTGCAAATAATTTAAAGCCTGTATTGGTTGAGCCAAGTTTAGAAACCTATACAATTGATGTCGCTTTAATTGAAGAAAATATTACATCAAAAACTAAGTGTATTTTAGCCGTAAGTTTATACGGACAAACCGCAAATTTTAATGAAATAAATAAGATTGCAAAAAAGTATTCCTTGAAGGTTATAGAGGATGCTGCGCAGTCACATGGAGCTAGGCACTTTGACAAAGTTTCAGGTAATTTAGCTGATGCATCGGCTCATAGCTTTTATCCTGGCAAAAACTTAGGTGCGCTTGGTGATGGAGGTGCTATAACCACAAACGATCATAATCTAGCACAGATTTTAATTGCCTTGAGGAATTATGGATCGCTAAAAAAATATGAAAATATTTATCTAGGAGTGAATAGTAGATTAGATGAGTTACAAGCTGCCTTCCTTCGAATTAAACTTAAAAATCTTGATAATTCAAATGAAAAAAGAAGAATAATCGCAAATTTGTATTTGAGTAAAATAACAAATCCGTTAGTTACACTTCCTGTGCAATGTGAAGATAATGTACATGTTTGGCATGTATTTGTAATAAGAATTAAATCAAGAGATCACTTTCAGAAATATTTGTTAGAAAACGAAATTGAAACGGTAATACATTATCCCATTCCTCCGCATAAGCAAATAGCATATTCAGAATTGTCAAATTTGTCGCTTCCTATTACAGAGAAAATACACAGTGAAATAATAAGTTTACCTATAAGTCCAGTAATGTCTCTGCAACAAGTTGAATACGTAATTGATATAATTAATAGATATTCTATTTAAAATGAATTTAAATTCTGTCACACAAATAAATAAAATCGAAGAATTATTTAAGCATAGTTTCATTTATGGAATAACATCTTCACTTCAAAATGTGCTTGGCTTTATTATGTTACCTATTCTTACTGTATTTTATACTCCGGAAATATTTGGAGTTTATAGTATATTATTATTGCTAAGTGCCTTTTCTAGTTCAATTTTTTATTTAGGGGCATCTTCTGCGCTGGGTCGTTATTATTATGAAATTGATTCAAAAGAATTTAGAAGTAAAATTTTGACAACCTCTCTTGTGATTTCTCTAGTAGGAGCATGTTTTCTTATTATTTTAGGATATGTTTTTTCTGAAAAAATTTCAATTTTATTATTTCATAAAACTATTTATTCAAAGCCAATTGAGTTGATGTTAATAGGTACAGCATTTACCTTTCTGCTGAATTTAATGACACTTTTATTAAGGTACGATAAGAAGTCATTCCATTTTTTTTTTATTATCATTTCAGGCGTTTTGATCAATTTTTTAACAACCTATATACTACTTTCGAAGTATAAATTCGGTCTTCTAGCTCCTATTTACGGAATTATAACTTCAAACGGAGTTTGCTTTTTTGTTATTTTCTTTTCTAGGGTTAAAATGTTAACTAAAAGTCTAGAAATACACCATTTTAAAATAATTTTAAATTTTGGAATTCAGACATCATTTGCAGGTCTATTTTTCTATGTTCTAGAGTGGGTTGATAGATTGATAATAAAGGATTTTATGAATCTAAATGATGTGGGAGTGTATTCGCTTGGTTATAGACTTGGTTCAGTGATGAATTTTCTAGTTATAATGCCTTTTACAATGGTTTGGTCTCCTTTGAGGATGCAATACGCAAATAATAGTGATGCGGATGTGTTTACTGGTAGAGTTTTATCCTATTATACTTTGATTGGTGTTATAATAATTGTAATTGCAATTTTGTTTGGTGAAGACTTTTTAAATTTAATCTTCGTAAATAAAAGTTATTCTTCTGCATCAGCAATATTCCCAATAATAATGTTTTCTATTTTCTTTTGGGGGTATCAAAATATAGTAGATTTTGGTATATATCTACATAAAAAAGTTTATATCTATATCATTATTTCTTTCATTGCCATTTTGATTAATATATTTTTGAATTTATTGTTTATACCAAAGTGGGGATATTTGGCAGCGGCCTACATAACTTTATTTACATATTTTTTTACTTCCACATCTATATACTTTGTCTCAAACCAATATTTTAAAATTAAAATTGAAAAAAAACGTGTAATTCTCGCGATAATTACTATTCCAATTTTGTTTGGAGTAATTAATTTTTTTGCTATTTCTGAATTTTCGGTTAAAGTATTAATTGCATCAATTATTTTATATTTATTTTATCGTTTTTGGTTAAATCAAAATGAGAAATCCCATATAAAAAACATTCTATGGCCATTTTTGGCCATCAAAAAATCTAAACATGAATAATTGTAATTAGAAGAAACTCAAATTTGATTTTTATAGTTTTTCTTCTTCATCAACTTTTTGTCAAACATTTATTGAACATATTAGGAAAATGCTAAACAATACTCTTTCACTCGGATCTTGGATCACTATAAACAATCCATCAATTGCTGAAATAATGGCTGACGCTGGCTTTGATTGGTTATGCATTGATTTAGAGCACACTGTGACAGATTTCTATGAAACTCAACTTCTAATTCTTGCTATTCAAAGTAAAGGATTAAAGGCATTCGTTAGGGTAGGGGAAAATAATGCTCTAATTATAAAAAGAGTATTAGATGCTGGGGCTGATGGCATAATCGTTCCTTCTATAAATTCTGCTGCAGAAGCAAAAAAAGCCGTAGAATATATTAAATATTCCCCTGATGGTAAGAGAGGGGTGGGATTAGCTCGAGCTCAATCTTATGGCTTTGGATTTGAAAATTACCGAGATATTAAATCGAAGGAGATAAAATTAATTGTTCAAATAGAACATATTGATGCAATTAAGGAGTTGGATGCTATAATTCAAACCGAAGGAGTTGACGGGTCGTTTATTGGGCCATATGATTTATCGGGTTCTATGGGAAAACCAGGAGAATGGGATGAGCCTGAGGTAAAAGATGCCATTAAAAAATATGAGGAAACTGCAAAAAAATATTCCAAATTAATTGGCTTTCACGTTGTTCCGCCGGACTATAAATTAGTCGAAGAAAAAATTCAAAATGGTTACAACTTTATCGCCTTTGGATTTGATGCGATTTTTTTAGGGACAATGGTTAGAAATCAATTAAAGATGTTAAAAAAATAATTCTATGAAGGTACTCGGTATAATTCCAGCTAGAATGGCTGCTTCTCGTTTTCCAAATAAACCAATGGCATTAATAGAAGGAATGCCTATGATTGGTCATTGTTACATTAGAAGTAGGTTGTCAGATATATTGGATGATTTATATGTAGCTACTTGTGATGAGGTGATTTTTGATTACATAAGCCAAATTGGAGGGAAAGCGGTTATGACTTCAAATGTACATGAGAGAGCTACAGAAAGGTCAGCAGAAGCGTTAATTACTATTGAAAGAGAGACAAATCAAAAATTTGATATTGTGGTTATGATTCAAGGCGATGAGCCATTAGTCTTCCCTCAAATGATAAATGAATCAGTCAATCCACTTTTGAGTGGCAATATCCACGTTTCAAATTTAATGTCAAAACTAAAAGATTTGGATGATGCAAGAAATCCAAATTTTGTAAAAGTAGTTACAGATAATCAGGGGAAAGCACTTTATTTGTCTAGAGAGGCAATTCCTTCCCCATCCAAATGTAATGATACAATTGACTATTTTCGGCAGTTAGGTTTAATTGCATTTACACGAGAGGCAATTCTAGAATTTATTAATTTGCCACCGACTAGACTGGAAATTATAGAATCTGTTGATATGAATCGCTTTCTTGAAAATCAAGTTTCTATTCAAATGAGTATAACAGAATTCGAAGCTGACTCGGTAGATACTATTGAAGATTTGGCAATAGTAATAGCTAAAATGAAAAAGGATTCGCTATTTCAAAAATATAAATTTAATTAATGAAAGTTAAAGTATCTACTGTAGCATTTTCTTCAAATCAGCTTTTAGTGAAAGAGCTGAAAAGACATTTTAATGATGTTGAAATAAATGAGAAAGGTGTTCGAATTCCGGAGAGTGAATTGGCTAGTTTTTATAAAGATGCCGATGCTATAATTGTAGGACTCGAAAAAATAACTCCTGAATTGCTGGATAGACTTCCAAATTTAAAAATAATTGCTAAGTATGGGGTTGGATTAGATAATATAAATTTAGAAGCGTGTTATGCAAGAAATGTTTCAGTTGGATGGACTGGTGGGGTGAACAAAAGATCCGTTGCAGAAATGACACTTGGATTTATGCTCGCTTTATGTAGAAATCTTTATAGTACTTCAAATCAATTAAAATCAGGAATTTGGAATAAAAACGGAGGGAATCAATTGACAGGTAAAACCATTGGTATTATCGGAGTTGGAAATATAGGTAAAGAACTTATTTCACTTCTGAGTGGATTTCAATGTAATTTTTTGCTAAATGATATCGTTGAAAACAAAGATTTAATTGGTCCCAACATTTCATTTGTAGATAAGAATACTTTATTTGAGGAATCTGATTTTATTACGCTTCATGTTCCACTAACAAATGAAACAAAAAATTTAATTGACATAAAGGCTTTAAGGAAAATGAAAACAACAGCTTTTTTAATTAATACTGCCAGAGGAGGGATTATAAATGAACTAGACTTGAAAATTGCCCTTGAACAAGGTATCATCGCTGGAGCTGCATTGGATGTATATGAAACAGAACCTCCTCAAGATTTAGAATTACTTAGGTTGGGAAATTTAATTACTACACCTCATACAGGTGGTAATGCATTAGAGGCGGTATTAGCTATGGGGAACTCAGCAATAGAACACCTTTTGAAATTTAAAAATTCTTACAATTAATATTTATAATTAGTAAATCTTATAAAGATTGAATTAATGAAAAAGTTTAAAGTTGGAATTGCTGGTTATGGTATTGTTGGTCGTCGTAGACATATTTATATTGATCAGCATCCAAATCTTAAGGTTGTTGCAGTTTGCGATCAAAATTTTACTGAGTCAAATTATTCGCAAAATGGCATAGAATATTTTTCGAATACCCAAGAATTGCTTTCTACTGATTTAGATATATTATTCGTTTGTTTAACAAATAATATAGCAGCAGCGGTTACAATATCGGGATTAAAAAAAGGATTACATGTTTTTTGTGAAAAGCCTCCTGGAATGAGTGTTAAAGATATCGAAAATGTAATTATTGTTGAAAAAGCTAATCCTAACTTGAAGTTGAAATATGGCTTTAATCATAGATATCATGATAGTATAAAAAAGGCTCTTCAGATAGTAAAGTCTGGGGAACTAGGTACTATTGTAAATCTAAGGGGAGTATATGGAAAAAGTCGAGTTATCCCATTTTCTGGTGGATGGAGATCAAAACGAGAGCTCGCAGGAGGAGGTATTCTTTTGGACCAAGGTATTCATATGGTAGATTTGATGCGGTTGTTTTGTGGTGAATTTATTGATGTGAAAAGTTTTATATCAAACGATTATTGGAAACATGATGTTGAAGACAATGCTTATGCATTATTAAAAGATAAATATGGTCGTGTTGCCATGCTGAATTCATCTGCAACACAATGGCAGCATAAATTCAGTTTAGAAATTTCTTTAACTCAAGGATATATAGAACTCTCTGGGATTTTATCTGGTTCAAAAAGCTATGGTGAAGAAAAAATTGTATTTGGCAATCGGGACGATGAATCCGAAAATGGACAAATGCAATCGAAAATTATTAAGTTTTTGGAAGATAATTCATGGAGAGATGAAATTTTCGAATTTGCAGATGCCATTTTGACTAATAAGTCAATAGAATCCGGGAGTAGTCATGATGCATTAGAAACTATGAAATTAGTTTTTAATATTTATTACAGTGATGAGGTTTGGAGGACCAAATACAATATTCAAAAATATTAACGAATGGAAATAAATAAGGAAGAGTTACTTCAAGTGGCGTTAAAAGCAGTATTTGAAGCAAAAATTATATCTTTAAAAGTTTCACATGATTTTAATATTTTGAGCAGTTATTATAAGGATATCAAAACCCAAGTAGATATTGAAATGAATGACGTCATAATTTCATGCCTTAAATCGACTGGTATCCCAATTCTTTCGGAAGAAAGGGGGGGCGAAAATTTAGGTAATGTATTTTGGATAGTAGACCCACTCGATGGTACTTTAAATTTTACCAGGGGGTTTGATTGTTATTCTATTTCTATTTCCTTGTGGATGAACGATACTCCGCAATTAGGAGTAGTTTATGATATTGTAAAAAATCGTGTTTATACTAGTAAAAATAATAATGGTGCTTGGGAGGGTGAGAAAAAAATTCAGGTTTCAACAACTAATAAAATACAAGAGGCAATTTTAGCAACCGGATTTCCTTCTGGAGCTAATTATCATACTGAAATTTTATTATCTATCGTTGCTAAGATTCAAATTTTTAAAAAAATTAGAGCTATTGGGTCTGCTTCATTAATGTTAAGCTTAGTTGCTTCTGGTGTTTTTGATGTTTATTATGAAAAAGATATTTATTTATGGGATGTGGCAGCAGGTCTTTCGTTAGTTAAAGAGGCTGGAGGGGAATATTTAATCAGAAAAACAAGCAATGACTATAAGTATGAGGTTTTAGCAACAAATGGTTTTTTATTTCAAGAGTGTAAAAATATTTTGTTTAATTAATTACATGAAGGCACAATTTTTATCGTATTATATCGATTCGAACACACCAGTATATGGAGGATATAAAGGTATAATTCAAATTAGTAAAATTAATTCGATCGAAAACGGTGATAGTTCTAATAATTTGAGTGTTAATATGCCTTTACATGTGGGAACTCATATCGATTTCCCTTTTCATTTTTCAAATATTGGTAAAAAAAATAATGATTATCCTGCTTCATTTTGGATTTTCGAAAAAGTAGGATTTTTGAATTGTAGCATTGAAAATGTAGTAAATCAAATTGATTTATTACCAACTGACATCGAGATTTTAATCTTGAAAACAGGGTTTGGAGAAAATCGGAATAATGATTTATATTGGTCGGAGCAACCCATTATACCCGCAGAATATGCAAATTTATTTAGAAATAGATTTCCTCAACTTAGGGTTTTTGGCTTTGACTTGATTTCATTGACAAGCAAATTAAATCGGAATGAGGGCAAATTAGCTCACATAAATTTTTTGTTAAACAATGAAATTTTAATTCTTGAAGATATGAATCTCCTAGAATTAGATAACACACCAAATAAAATAATAGTTGCTCCACTACAAATAAGTAATGCTGATGGCGTTCCTTGCAATGTTTTTGCGTTTTAAAATAAAGATATGAGAATTACGGAAGAAGAAATTAGGCCTGAAGATGTTTTTAATGAATATTTAAAATTAACATCTCTAGATACCAAAACCTTTTTTGATAATGCTATCCGATTGGATATTAATTGCCCTGCATGTGACTCAATTGGTAAGCACTGGGCTACAAAATCAGGATTTACTTATAAGTTTTGCCCTGAATGTAGCACCATTTATGTAAGTCCTAGGCCGAAAATTGAAGCTTTTAATGCATATTACACCGACTCGCCTTCAACAAAATTTTGGGCTACAACATTTTATAAAGTAACTGAAAAAGCACGACGAGAAAAGCTGTGGAAACCTAAAGCTCAAATGGTTAAGGATACCATTTTGTCATTAGAGAATTTGAATAAATTCAAATATATTATTGATATAGGTGGAGGGTATGGTGTTTTTGATGAAGAAATTAAAGCTATATTGGATATTGATGCAATTGTAATTGAGCCTTCTGTTCATTTAGCTGAAATATGTAGAAATAAAGGCCTTATTGTTGTTGAAAAATTTATGGAGGAAATAGTATTGGGGGATTTGCCAAATGGAAGAAAATGCTTTGTAAGCTTTGAGCTTTTTGAGCACTTACACGACCCAAACTTTTTTCTACAAACTGTTTTTCAAAATATGAATTCAGATGATGTTTTTGTTTTTACCACTTTAAGTGGAATGGGGATTGATATTCAATTACTCGGAGAGAATTCTAAAGCCCTATCTCCCCCACATCATTTGAATTTTTTTAATCCTAAGTCTGTTACTAATTTATTATTAAAAAATGGATTCAAAGTTATTTCTGCTTTAACGCCTGGTAAATTAGATATGGACATAATAAATAAAAATATTGAATTCATTGATGATCCATATTGGAGAAATTTAATTACTTATCTCGATCAAAAAGAGATGAATTTATTACAAGATAAAATTGTGGAACTTGGATTAAGTTCTCATATGATGGTAACTTGTATTAAGCCATAATAGTTAATAATGAAGAAAATTATAGATGTTTCAGGTTTTGGACATTCGGGCAAGTCAGCTGTTTCTGAATTCTTAACAGATCATGAAGGTTTTTACTCATTTCCGATGAATGTTGAATTTGAGTTATTTAGAGTTCGTGGAGGGTTGGTTGATTTATATTATTCTTTATATCACAATTGGAATTTAATTAGAACTAAAGAAAGCTTAGTCGCATTCGAAAAACTAGTAAATAGAATTGGTGTTATTCAGAGCTATAAGAGTATTTCTTCTCTTTGGATATCTTCTGGCCATGGGTATAATCAATTTTTCAATGATTTATTTATTAGTATTTCAAAAGAATATATCAATAAATTGGTTGTCTTTAAGCAAAATACATTTTGGCCATATGAAAGACTATATCAATCTTCATTTGAACTTTTAAAGGAAAAAACACTTAGTAAAGTGTTAAAAAAAATAATCAACAAACAGGTTTATTACACAAATCGGCAAGATTTTTTGTTAATTACATCAAATTATGTTCACAAATTATTTGACAATGTGGCTGATAATGAAGCTAACAATATTGTTTTAAATAATTCATTTGATCCTTTTAATCCATCAGTTTGTTTGGAGATGGTCGAAAATTCATATTCTATTGTTGTTGATCGCGATCCAAGAGATATTTATGCCAGTTTAATTAACAATGATACAGGGTTTACTCCAGAATATGAAGAGGGAAAAGGATTAGTAGAGTTAAAAAGAATGATCGTTGGATTGAATGATATTGATGATTTTATTTTGCGTTATAAAACTATAAAAGGTAATGTTGAAAATATTTCTCATGATAGATTATTAAGAATTCGGTATGAAGATTTTGTTTTAAATCATGAAGTTTCTAAATCATTAATATTTTCATTTTTAGGCCTAACTAATTGTAATAAAAAAAATAAGACATTTTTTAACCAAGATGATTCAAAGTTTAATATTGGTATTTGGAAAAAATATCGTGATTTACCTGAAATTGTCAAAATTGAAAAAGAATTATCGGAATTTTGCTATCAATCATAGTTAATTCATGAAGGGGTCTCTTTGCTTTTTTTTTCCTTATCATGAGGATTCTGGCGTTCCTGTTTTATTTTATAGACTAGCTAATGCGATTGCGGCTTCCAATCCTGATATTCAAGTTTCCGTAATAGATTTTGAAAACGGGTCAATGTGGCGAAATTTGATTGATTTGCCGAATATTAATAAAGTAAAGTTTGAGGTTAATGAGCCTGTTTCCCCACCTTATGGTAGTGTATTAATTATGCAATCACTTGTACCATATTATTGGCCCAAGGAACTTATAATTAAACCTGATCAACGATTATTTTTTTGGAATTTACATCCTCATAATCTTATTCCATCTCTCTTACCATTGCCGCTATTAAGAGATTTGACAATGAATAATTATGATTTATTTAAAATTGTCGCTAAGTTTTATCCTAAATTACTTCGCAAGCTTAAGCAGTTTGTAGAAATCCTTTTATCCAATAATGGTCTTTATTTCATGGATAAGTCTAATTTAGAACTTTCAGAGAAGTATTTGTATTTGAAGATTATAAATAGGCAATTTCTTCCAGTTCCAGCAGATTTTGTAAACAATGAAGTAAATTATAAGACTAAAACACAACTCAATGAAATTGTCAAATTTGGTTGGATAGGTCGACTTTGTGATTTTAAAAGCTATATCTTAATTTATGCAATTCAGTGTTTGAATAATATTGCATCTAATTTTGAAGGTAGAAAATTTCAATTTTATATCGTAGGGTCAGGTTCAATGGAATCCTATATTAAGAGAGCGGTTTCAAAATGCGATTCAATTGAAATTATTTACCTTGGTTACCTACCACATAAACAAATTGATGATTTTTTGAAGGGTGTAGATATTTTATTTGCCATGGGAACCTCTGCATTGGAAGGAGCAAAATTAGGTATACCTACAATTTTGTTAGATCCAATATTGAAAAAGGTAAAAGGTGATTATGTCTTTAGAATGCTTCAAGATACTGAAGAATACGACTTAGGTCACTTTATTACCAATAAAGACTTTATTCAAAATAACACTTCATTGAATGATTTATTGGTTAATATTTTCCAGAATTATGAGACCGTTTCAAATGATGTATTAACATATTTTTTGTCAAATCACCATTTGGAAAAAGTGAAAGATTCTTTTTTGGAAAAAACTGCCAATACAACACTCACATATTCAAAGTTGAGAGCTGATTTTTTTGAGAAGCCTAAATTGTTGGAAATTTATAATTTAGTTAGAGGTTTAAAATCTTAAAATAGGATGAGGTTATCAAAATCAGTACTTAATCACTTAGAAGCAGAAGCTGTTACTAGAGTTCTATTAGAGGATGGATATTTAGGAATGGGTGCGGAAGTCGGAAAGTTTGAAGAGGACATTGCCAATTATTTAAAAATCCCTTCATCAAATGTAGTCTGTGTAAACTCAGGAACTGCAGCGCTTCATTTGGCTATTGATTCGATATTAAAACCAGGAGAAGAAATATTGGTCCCATCTTTAACGTTTTTGTCCTCTTTTCAGGCAATTTCAGCTGCTGGTGTAGTTCCTATTTCATGTGAAGTCAATGAGGAAACACTTTCGATTGATTTAAAGGATGCGGTAAATCGAATTACATCTAAAACAAAGGCAATCATGTGTGTTCATTATGCAAGTAATCCCGCTAGCCTAAAGGAATTGTATTCCTTCGCTAATTTGCATGGATTGCGAGTTATTGAAGATGCGGCACATGCATTTGGTTGCTCGAAAGATCAAAAAAAAATAGGCTCTTTTGGCGATATCGTTTGTTTTTCATTTGATGGGATAAAAAATATAACCTCTGGTGAGGGCGGGGCAATTATTACAAGTGATACGAATGTTTTGTCAATTGTTAAGGATTCTCGGTTGTTAGCAATAGAGAAAGATTCAGATAAAAGATATGTAGGTCAGAGAAGTTGGGATTTTGATGTGTATAGGCAAGGGTATCGATATCATATGAGTAATATTTTTGCGGCTATCGGTAGAGTTCAATTGTCAAAATTTGAATTAGAATTTGCCCCCAAACGAAAAGCTCTTGCTAAAAAGTATTTTGAGTTATTAAACTCCAACAAATACGTGAAATTCCAAACAGTTGAAAATGATGTTGATATCGTTCCACATATAATGCCGATAAGAGTGTTGAATGGGGAAAGGGATTTTTTAAAATTTGAACTTGAAAAGGCTGGTATACCAACTGGTATTCACTATAAACCGAATCATTTACTAAGTTATTACGGTGGAGGGAAAACTTCACTGCCTGTTACTGAAATGGTATATTCTCAACTTCTCACATTACCGCTTCACCCAGAAATTACTTTTTCAGAAGTTGAAAAGATTTGTGAACTTATTAACAATTTACTGCACTAGAATGAAAACAATATTATTAGCTGGTGGACTTGGGACACGACTCAGTGAAGAGACCGTAGTTAAGCCTAAACCTATGGTTGAAATTGGAGGAATGCCTATTTTATGGCATATTATGAAGACTTATTCTAGCCATGGATTTTCTGATTTTGTGGTTGCTCTAGGTTATAAAGGCGATGTAATTAAAAACTTCTTTTTAAACTACAAGCTTCATAAAAGTGACTTAATTGTGAATTTGAAATCAGGAAATGTGAAGTTTGAGAACGATTCCTCTGAAGATTGGACAGTTGCGTTACATGAGACAGGATTAACAAGTCTAACTGGCGGTAGGTTGTATAATTTAAAAAGGCTTTTTAAGCCTGGAGATACCTTTATGCTGACATATGGAGACGGGGTAGCTGATATTGATATAAATAAACTTGTTGCCTTTCATAAATCACATGGAAAAATTGCGACATTAACCGCTGTTCGTCCACCAGCTCGTTTTGGTTCAATTGAAATGACTCAAGCTGGTGCTATCTCTGAATTTAAGGAAAAGCCACAATTAGGAGAAGGGTGGATAAATGGCGGGTACTTTGTCTTTAATTACGATGTTTTTAATTATTTAAAAGATGAGTCAACTATTTTAGAAAGAGAGCCACTTGAAAATTTAGCAAAAGACAATGAACTTGTTGCCTATAAACATGATGGTTTTTGGCATTGTATGGATACGATTCGCGATAGAGATAATTTAAATGAGTTATGGGCAACCAATAAGGCCCCATGGCAAAAATGGTAAGATATGTTTAAAAATATTTATAAGAATAAACGGGTTTTAGTTACTGGTCATACAGGTTTTAAAGGATCATGGCTAACTACTTGGTTATTGAATTTAGGGGCGGAGGTTGCAGGATATTCAATTAGCATCCCAACTACACCATCTCACTTCGAAGAGTTGGGTTTAGAAAATAGAATTCAACACTTTTTAGGGGATATACGGGATTGTGCACACTTACTTCGTGTTTGCGAAGAGTTTAAACCCGAATTTATATTTCATTTGGCGGCACAACCATTAGTTCGGTATTCATATGAAAACCCTAAGGAGACGTTTGAAGTAAATATGCTTGGAACGTTAAATGTTTTAGACGTTATTCGACAATTAAATGACGTAATTAAAGTAGGTGTAATTATTACAAGTGATAAATGTTATGATAATGTAGAATGGGTTTATGGATATCGTGAAGATGACAAATTAGGAGGTGAGGACCCATATAGTGGCTCAAAAGGAGCTGCTGAGCTGGTAGCTAAGTCCTATATGAAATCATTTTTCACCAATGGTTATCCCAATGTTTGTACAACTAGAGCAGGAAATGTTATAGGTGGGGGGGATTGGGCAAAAGATCGAATTGTGCCAGATATTGTTAGGTCATGGTCTCATAATAAATCTGTTGAGATTCGAAATCCAAATAGTACAAGACCTTGGCAACATGTTTTGGAGCCTTTAAGTGGCTATTTATGTGTTGGTGCAGAATTATATGAAGAGCATTCAACTCATAAAAATCAAGCCTATAACTTTGGTCCAGATTCAAATGTCAATAAAAATGTTGGTGAGTTAATTGACGAAATGAAAATTTTGTGGGCAGATTCACCTGGTTGGCAAAACAAACAAATTAGCGATGAAAAAAAAGAGGCCAATTTATTGAAGCTTTCATGTGATAAAGCAAATATACATCTGGCTTGGTATCCGGTAATGGATTTCAATGAAACGATTGATTTTACCATGAAGTGGTATTCGCATTTTTATTTTGAAGAGAAAGCTATATTTGAATTTACCCAAAATCAAATTGGTCTGTATACAGAGAAAGCTAAAAAGAAAGGGATTAAATGGGCGATTGATGAGTAAGGAAATGATGATTTCGGGTTTAGAAAAGTTTCCACTAAAGCAAATCGTTGATGAACGTGGAGCTGTATTTCATTATTTAAAATCAAGTGATTCCACATTTAAAGGCTTTGGAGAAGCCTATTATTCTAAAGTTAATCCTGGTATTATCAAAGGGTGGAAAAAACATAACCTTGTTCATCAGCATTTTTGCGTACCTTTTGGAGCGGTAAAAATAGTTATTTTTGATAATCGTGAAAACTCTCCAACTAATGGACATTTTAATGAAATCATTTTAGATGAACTTGATAATTATGTACGCTTAAGTATTCCGCCTGGATTATGGTACAGCTTCAAGTGTATTTCAGAAAGTTTTGCATTATTGGCAAATATAATTGATACACCTCATGACCCCAATGAGTCTGAAGTATTGCCATTAGAAACTAAAAAAATAAACTATTTGTGGAAATAGATGACGGAGCTCCATTTGTGAGCGTAATCATGAACTGCTATAATAGTTCTGAATTTCTTCGTGAGGCAATTGATTCTGTAATTAACCAATCCTACTCTAATTGGGAATTAATCTTTTGGGATAATCAATCAACAGATGAAAGTGCTTCAATATTTAAAAGTTATAAGGATGCGCGCCTAAAGTATTTTTATGCACCCTCACATACACCTTTGGGTGAGGCGAGGAATCTCGCCGCAATAAATGCGAAAGGCAGTTGGCTGGGATTTTTAGATTGTGATGATATTTGGATAAGTAGCAAACTTGAAAATCAGGTTGAGTTAATTAATGATTCCAAAGATGAAAAATTGGCATTGGTATATGGGCAAGTACTTAACTTTTCAGATAATGGTTTGACTTACCATATTTTGACAAAGAATAATTTACCTAATGGGGATATTTTTGGCGAGCTTGCAAAAGATAATTTTATTCCTGTCAGTTCTGCACTAGTTAGAATTGATCGGTATTGGAAAGTCGGTGGGATTAATTCATTCTTTCGACAAGCAGAAGATTATGATTTATTTGTTAAAATTTCTCATCAATTTAATGCTGTTGCAGTAGATGGTCTCGTTTCGAAATACAGAATCCATGCAAATAACCTTTCCGCGTTCCAAAAAGACCTTTGTTATACTGAGTCAATTGAAATTTTAATGTCATTTTTGCCAGATAAACGAGCTATTGAGGGATTGAGATTTTGGTCCTCATTGTATTTCCTCTTTTCAATTAAAAGGTTGAAAATTAACAAGGTATCTATTTTGTATTTTTGGAAATTTGGTTCGTTTTCTGAGTTATTAATATTAATATATCGTTACTCCAAAGCCAGCTTTTCAAAATAATGAAATTGGATTTGTATACAATCTTTCGCTAAGAATTTAGAATGGAAAAATTACATAATTTACTTGCCTGTCCAAATTGCAAGTATGATTTGAAAATTAATAATGATAATGCCTTTTGTTCAAATGAGACATGTCGACATCATAAATTGCCTTTCTCTAAATTCCAAAACAAATTTGTTTTGGTTGATTTTAATAAATCAATTCTGAAATCTAGTTCGATTTCTGAAGATGTTAATTTAGAACTTGTTCAGAGAAATCAAACTTCTAATACTGTAAGAAAAGCACTAAGAAGGGTTTTGAACGGTTCTCCCAATATCTCCAAATGTAACTTTCAAAAAGCGTTATCAGTTGTCAAGCTTGATCATACCTTAAGGATATTGATTATTGGAGGAGGTACAATAGGAGAAGGCCTCGATGAATTTTATTCAAATTATAAAGACTCAATAATCTCTTTTGATGTATATAATTCAATAAATGTTGATTTTATAGCAGATGCGCATTCCATCCCATTGAAATCAAATTCGATTGATTTAATAATAATTCAAGCAGTTCTGGAACATGTGTTTAATCCAACGGAAGTTGTTGATGAATGTTATCGTGTTTTAAAAAGTGACGGTGTTATATATGCAGAAACCCCCTTTTTACAAGGTGTACATGAAGGAGCATACGATTTTACGCGTTATTCAGTTTTAGGACATCGAATTTTATTCAAAAAGTTCTTAGCGACTGAAACAGGAGTTATTGGTGGCGCTGGAGTTTCCCTGTTATGGTCAATTGAATATTTTTTTAGAGGTCTATTTAGAAGTGTGCTTATTGGGAAATTCTTCAAAGCCATATTTATTTGGATTCGGTGGCTTGAGAAATTGATTCCAGAAAAATATAATATTGATGGAGCGTGCGGCAGTTATTTTATAGGTATCAAACAAGATAATATTATTGAATTGCAGCCTTGGGAGTATCTTCAAGATTATAAAGGAGCTCAATGACTTTGTGTTTATTTTTTGTTAGAATTATTGATTTTGTTTTTTATTTAAGTGAATAAATGACAATACAGCGAAGTAGAAGTAGTAATTTACTTCATACATTTTTGGCCTGTTCTATAATAGCACCTAAAATAAGTGGAATTGATTTTTCAATTTTAACTTTAATTTTGTTGTGTTGTTTTTCGATGATTAAATCGAGAAAGATTCACAGTTTCCCCCCCAATTATTACTTTATATTAGTTGTTTGGTTAATCTTATTGACATTCACTCTTACATCATATATCTTTTTCGGTAGAATAGACTTTCAGTTTATTTTAAAACCGTGTAGGCAAATTGTATTATTATCTCTTATACTAATAATAATAGATAGGCTTCAACTTAAAGTTGAACATGTTTTTAAAGTGATTATAATTGCAGCTTTGATTAATTGTATAATTATTGCAATGCAATTAGTAGGGCATAATTATTTTGGCATTTCGGGCTTTATGCTTCCATCTTCATTTAATGAAGAAGTTGACGCACCCTTTAGAAAACCGGGATTAATGTCAGGTTATCCACATGCAGGTATATTAAGTCTTATTGCACTTCAATGTTTAATTTATTTTAATAGGAGAATCAATAGGCTTATGTTTGTCATTCTTTTTAGTTTTTTAACGCTTTCTTTGATTGTTACGTCTAGAACTGCATTGTTGTTGGCAATTGTCCCTTTTGTAACTTTTTTTATGCGGGGGTTTAAAAGTAAGAAAGCACTATCTGGAATTATTCTATTTATTGGCATTGGAATAAGTTTAATTACCTATATCATAAATATGCTCCCGGAAGATACCTTTACGCATTCATTTGAAATATTTTTGAATTATTCAGAAAGTAAATCTTTCAACACGTTAAGTACTGATGCATCTATAGAAAGTTATATGCTGCCGCTTAAAACGTCAACATGGTTATTAGGAAATGGTAAATACATGACTAATGATTATAATTTGAATGTGGATGATGGTTTTCAGATTCCATTATATGGAGGAGGTGTAATTTATCTAATCATAACCATTTGCTTGTATTTTTATTATTTTTTTAAATCTACTTACAGATTAAAGCCTACTTTTAAAAAATACACTATCGGCTGTATATTTTTGATTGTATTTATTGCAAATTTTAAGTTGGACACAATTTTTACCAGGGTAATAAGTGATATTTTAACCCTTTTTTTTGCTATTGGTTTACAATCGAAATATAACCATGAAGATTTTGCACAATACTCTTTCAAAGGCAAAATGAATGAAGTCTTTAATTGAAGTGATTTTTAACCATAATTAATAAAATATAGCTTGAAAGAAATTAAAGTTCTTCATGTTTTACCTACACACAAGATTGGAGGCGTAGAATTGGCTGCATTATCGTCATTAAACTATCTAGATGATTTTTTTGACTTTAAACTTGCTTATATTTTTAATTATGAAACCCAAAATTCACTCTTTGGCAGAATTAAAGGAGTTTTAAATGCAATTAAAAGCATTTTTATAAAAACTCCTGATATATTGATTACTTCGCTTTGGTTATCGGTGCTAGTTGGATTGCCACTCAAGCTGATTTTTAAAGAAAAGATTACATGGGTACACTTTGTTCACAATACCAAATTCTTTCATTTTCTTGATCATTTTTTCAATAAAATTGGTTCAGTAAAATGTGATTATGTTTTTGCGGATTCCCAATCTACAAAGGATTTTTTAGTAAAATATTCCTCAAAACCAAGTTTTGTCATATCATATCTGCTTTCAAATGGAGGCTTTACTAAAACAGCAAAGTCAATAAGTTTAGAAGAAGTTTCATTTATTTACATTGGAAGAATTGCAAAACAGAAAAATTTAGAATTAGCTTTTCGAGTTATTTCAGGCCTTAAAAAAGAAGGGTATTCTGTTTCGTTTGATATTTTTGGTCCGATTGAGATGAATATAGCTGAGTTGCAAATGAAAATAAATGAATTAGATATACATAATAATGTTTCATTTAAGGGGATAGTTGCGCCAAATGAGATTAATGATTTAATGAAAAATTACGATTTTTATCTTCAAACAAGTGCAGTAGAAGGGATGGCAATGAGTGTTGTACAAGCCATGCAAAATGGCTTAGTTTGCTTAGTTACTCCTTGTGGGGAAATTGCCAATTATTCTCAGGATATGATTTCCGCTATCCATTTACATCAAGGTACAGAAAATGGTATTTTAGATTTTATCGCTAAAATTAAGTTAGCAATTGGTGATCCTGTACTTTATGATAAATTATCCCAATCAGCATTTCAAAGCTTCTCAGATAAGCTGTCTTATCAAGAGTCAATGAGAAATACAATTGAAAGTATTTTAAATCAGAAGAAATAATGAAAATCCATGAAGTTACTATTTGTAATTACTGATTTAGGTAGTTTTAATAATTTCCTAATTGAGCTCGCTTTATCATTTTCCGAAAATACGGAAAATGAGTTGCATGTGATTTGCTCAAAAGATAAGGTAATTAATGTAGGGGGTAACAATTATTCATTTAAACAAAACGTGTTTTTTCATTTTGTAGATATTCCACGTGGATTTAGTTTTATAAAGCTTGTTAATGCATCATATAAAATAAGGAAAATTATAAACAGAGTGAACCCTGATTTAGTACATATTCATTTTACAACATCAGCCTTCCCGACTTTGCTTTTTAAATCTTCCAAAGTTACTTATTGGTCAACATTTCACGGTTTAGGAATGAATTCAACTGCAGGTTTGAAAAGCTTGATTTTTTCTATTGTTGAAATGTTTTGTTTCATTAAGTCTGATAAAATATTTGTATTAAATTCAGTTGATTTTAATCTTGTGAAATCATTTAGCTTTTTGAAATCGAAGGTCGTTAAACTCAAAAGTTTAGGTGTAGGTTGCAATATTGAAAAATTTGACCGATTTAAAAGTGGACAGACTTTTATTGAGAATTTTCAAAACGCTCACTCAATTTCTGACACTCATACAATAATAACATATACTGGAAGGTTTGTTTCATTTAAAGGATTCGATTTAGTTATCCGAATTTTCAAAAAGCTAATATTACAGTACCCCACAAAATACAAATTAATTTTAATTGGAGGTGAGGATTTAATTCACTCAACAGGTTTAACTCCTGATGAGAATGTTTTCCTTGAAACAAGTTCTGATATTATAAATGTGGGATTTATATCCGATGTCCATAATTATTTAGCCCTTACTGATTTATTCTTGTTTCCAAGTAAGAAAGAAGGTCTTCCTGTATGTATAATAGAATCGTTAGCCATGGGAGTACCTGTAATTACTTTCGACACAAGAGGAAGTAATGAAATAGTAGTAAATGATTATAATGGTAAACTTATAGTTCCCGATAATAATCCTAGTGTGGAAGTGAATGAATTTGTCAATCAAATTGAAGCTATTGTGAATGATAAATCTCTTAATAGTCTATTAAAGAATAATGCATTGAAAGATCGCTTTAAGTATTCAAGACAAAATTTTATTAACGAAAGTCTTCAAGACTACAAAAGTTTCCTCGAACACAATTAATGAAAGAGAAATCAATTACCATTTCTGGTTCTTCAGGGTTCTTAGGTAAAAATTTGATTCATTATTTAACTCCTAATCGATTTGATTTACTGAAACGAAGTGAAATCTCAATTAGTAGATCCCAAGGCGTAATTAATCTCACGGGACTAGCGCACGACTTAAAATCTGTTGCTGATTCTAGTAGCTATTATCAAGTTAATACAGATTATAGCAATCGCCTTTTTGATGCCTTCCTTTCTTCAGATGCAGAAGTCTTCATCACAGTTAGTTCTGTAAAGGCAATCGCCGACAGTACTAACGAAATTTTGACTGAGCAAGCTGAACCTAATCCTCAAACACATTATGGTAAAAGTAAATTGCTAGCAGAATATTACATCAATTCAAAACAAATTCCTGTTGGCAAGCGAGTCTATATTTTAAGGCCGTGTATGATCCATGGCCCTGGTAATAAAGGAAATCTTAATTTGCTATATCAAGTCATTAAAAAAGGACTTCCATGGCCTTTGGCAGCATTTGAAAATAAACGTTCATTTTGTAGTGTCGAAAACATATGCTTCGTTATCAAAGAATTGCTTGAGCGTGAAGATATTCCTTCTGGGATTTACAATATGGCAGATGATGAAGCTCTTTCAACGAATCAAGTAATTGAATTGATTGGCGAATCGATGGGTAAGCGGGTAAGTCTTTGGCATGTTTCCAAACCCCTAATTAAACTGGTCGCTAAAGTAGGTGATTTGTTTCATCTTCCACTAAATTCTGAACGCCTACAAAAGTTGACTGAAAGTTATGTCGTTTCTAACGCCAAGCTAATACAAGCTTTAGGCAAGGAATTACCAGTCGCGGCAAAAGAAGGACTACGGTCAACTTTGCAGAGTTTTCAATCGAAAGCTCAGTAAATCTTATTTCCCCCCATCCCCGGCGATTTAGCCCCAGCCCCCCCTTTCAACTTCCTAGATTTATTCATTTTTACTTCATTGTTTTCATGCCCGCAAGGAGTTTGTTAGTTTAATTCTCTGAATTAAAGGTTAATTTAAAGCTAGTTCATGCATTTTGGTTTAAATAAAATCATATATTTGTACTATGAGTATAAATTTGGACAATAAATTAAACAAATTATTGCAAGATATCCCCAAAGGGACAGTTATTCTGTCTTCTTGGTTGTTGTCTCAAGGGTATTCGCATTCCCTTCAGCATCGCTATTTAAAGAGCCATTGGCTTGAAACGATCGGCAGTGGTGCATTTAAAAGGAAAAATGATGAACTAGTAG
>JACCDU010920729.1_pt1 | contig 24794 bp, 22 predicted proteins | sample 7446081 | NCBI WGS metagenome assembly JACCDU01 (sample SAMN15323447, study PRJNA562643) | freshwater metagenome | isolation source: river surface water | place: USA:Blue River Watershed | collected 2017-08-17
ATGTAGCCCACAAACCCCAACAAGCACCCGGTGTATCGAGAGCTCGTTGAATCCATTTCTAGTTTCCACCACAAGTTTCAATCGAAGAGGATGCTTGTCATCTAAGCCCTCCAGCATCCGTGAGTGAATCGGTTGCAGAGAGAGAATTAAGTCCGCGTAATTGGACTGAGGGCGGATAAAGCGCTCTGAGTCGGGCTCTCTCTTCGCAAAGGAACCGAGTACCCGCTCAACTGGATGGCCACGTTGCTGTACATCTCGCTTAAGCTTGAAATGTCGTCTTAATCCTTCATCAATATCCAAATATATTTTTAGGTTGTAGCACTCCCTAAGGATCGGAAGATAAAGTGCATGCAATCCACTTGCAATGATAAGTTCATTACTTTCAACCTTAAACGGCTTAGACATTCGACCTGTCTGGTGATCGTAATGTCTAGAAAGAGCACTTTTGCCATCGGTCAAGGAAACAAGATCGTTACAAAACCCCTCTAGATCATTTGCCATCGGATTGAGATGGGTCATTACCTGCCACATAGGCTTTTGTCGGTCCCAAAGATGGTAGTCATCACCAGACAGCTTGACGACCGAATGCTCTCCAAAAAGCCCAGTAATAGCATCTGCAAAGGTGTCTTTCCCAGCACCAGAATCCCCCGCGACTCCCACAACAAGCGGTTTCCGGCTAAGTCTGAAAAAGTCGTTCCTGCTGATAGCCTCACGCCAGATCCTGATTGCAAGAACCAGACCGATTGCAATCATTGCCGTATGTAGAAGCGAAGCCGTGTGACTTCCTAACTGCCCGGGAACGTGAAGCGCAACCCCTAACGCAAACTCGCGCCCATTGGCGAACTGGAGCGGCGTCACAAGCAAGGTGCTCAGGACATACGCTGCTGAAAATACGCTCACCAGTAGGATGGCCATACGGCCGCTCATTGCTTGATAGAGTGCCAGAAATGGAAGACACCACACAAACCAACCGGGAGAGGCTGGTGTCATCAATACGATCAACAGGAAGGCCATGCCTGTGGTCGCCTGGAACAAATCAAAGTTAAGGCGCCGAACTCGCCATGCCAAGTAGAGCATGATCAAGTAAATGAGGGGCACAACATAGATTGATACGTTTCCAGCCAAGCCGATGGCCAGCTGGTATATCTTCCCCATTTCCGGATTTCCAAGCAGCATTTGAATGCCAGCCGCCGAAACGAAGAAAGCCCCCCCAAGCAGAAGAATGCTTAAACCGAAGCCTGATAGAAAGTTTGGTAGCCGTTTTCTTAGTGCTCGATTGTTGAACAGGTAGATCGCAAAAAACGGTAAGGCCACGATCATGCTTAGCTTGGCGGATATCGCGGCCGCAAGAAGAGCGCCTGCTAATTTGAGCCTAATTTGCCGAACAAATACTATTGAAAGGCATAGCAGCAGTGCAGGGATCAAATCATTCAAACCCAAACCATAACTGGCCAAAATGACAATGGGAGAAAACCAGTAGGCAAACAAAAGCAAGCGCTGTCGATCAGGGAGAAGCCGGTGTAACGTCAGCAACAAACAAAAATCAGCGACTAGGATCGTTAGTTGATGTGCATAGAGCAGCGGCAATCCGACGAGCTTAGCAACAAGCGTCATAGGGAGAAAAGCCCCCCACATTGCGTAACCGTAAGGAAACGCAACAGGAGCGCCCTCCCTAGCGATCCACGCTGACCATGGATCCAGGGTTAGTACTGAGGTGCTTACATCTAGGAAAGGTGCGTACCATTGCGTTATAGCGAGTGGTGTCATGCAGACGAGCAAGACTAAACGAACTGCCAGTCCTATCATAAACATGGGCTGAAGTAGCATTTTCTTCACTGAGACGGCCCTGCTGCCTCCCAGAGATCAGGTCGCTTTGTGCAGACGGCATCAGCCACGATGTTCCGCTCTTTCAAGAGCGATACCAATTGCGGAATTTCGACATTCGCATCACGCCCTTGCAACTCTGGAGAAACAAGGCAAAGCTTGAACCCCGCTTCTTTTAGTCTTCTTGCATCTTTCTCACTGAGAGGGAATCGGGTGAAGCAGTCCACCCAAACCCAATCCACCTTGCCTGCCAAGGTAAGCGCTGTATTAATGGATTCAAACTCAGATACACGAACAGCGCAGCGATGCTCACCTGCCTTGGACCATTTCACCAAGAACGGGAATGATTGATCAAGAAAGAAATAATCTGTTATTCCTTTGGACTGCATCAGAGCGATCAGGCGCGCCTCGAGCCCCTCTTCTTTTACATTGAGTATCAACGTTCCATGTCGATACGCATCGATCCACTCTTCAAAGGATTCGCCAGCCACGCAAGGATCATGATGAATGATCAGCCTATCACTCTCACTTCTGATATCGACCTCTATTCCATACTTTGAGTCTGTGGCCAGAAGTTCTGACACAGTGTTTCGTCGGTGGGAGATAAGTTTCATGTTGAGATTTTCTTTTTCAATCGAAGGCTGAAGTCCAGCGTCCTACGAATGAACTTTCGCTTTGCGGCCCAGTTTACGTTCCAGTGCGAAACACCATGGGCCCTTTTACTGAATCTGACGGGGAATCGATGCACCTTGAGCCCATAGCTTTGAGCTTGATAGTAGGCGTACAAATCAAGCGAAAAATCGTCAGGAGGAGCAGTCCAAGATTCGAAGAACCTGCGAGAAAACATGGTCGGTTGGGCATTGATGTCCCACATTGGTCGTGCAAGCAAAAACGTTTCAAACACGCTCATGCCGACAGTGAAAACAACATCCATAAAAGGGCGACCATAACGACGGCCCTTTACAAAAATATCATCACCATACTTTTCGAAAAGCTCTAGGCCGAAAAGCATGTCTTGGGGATCAGTTTGCATATCCGCATGCGTCCATCCCAAAATTTCACCTTTAGCCGCTTTGAGGCCAGACACAATTCCAAAGCCATACCCTTGGTTTTTTTCGATTCGAATACTTCGGCATCCAGGATATTTAGGAAGTAAATTTTCAAGAACTTCTGTTGTGTTATCGGTCGATCCATTGTCGACAAGAACAACCTCTATATCGGGCCTTACTGCAAGTTCTTGGCAGCGATCCAATAACAAGGGAAGGTTGGCGGCTTCGTTGAAACACGGGATTACAAAAGAAAAGCTCATAATTACTTTAGTCGTTTTCTGACAACTACGCTTCGTCCCAGCGCGAATACTCCCGGCGCCATCCATACCAGCAATTTATCAAGCAGCACCACCGCCCTCAGCAATGCTCTTGGCAGTTCCGGGACGCGCGCCTTAGAAATCACCCCACCTGACAGCGGAAAGATGAGGCATTCGTTTAATTCGTTTACCTGAATCTCGAGACTCGGGAAGACACTCTCAAAACGGTTTTTTTCACTAAACAACAGCTCGGGGACCGCACAATTTGCCGACCAGAGGTCGTTTTTATCATTCACTATTGCTTGCTCATCGAATACGTCAACATCATATGACCATCCTTCGTGCCTCATGAGTCTAAGCAGCAAGCGCATCAAAAGAGAGGTATTAAGCTCTTGAACAAGCAATAGACCGTTCACTTTAAGCACACGCTCACATTCTTTAAAGAACTTATAAGGACTGTAAAAATGATGAATGTTATGAGATGCAATTAGCACATCTATAGAATTATCATCCAAATCCATTTTTGTTGCGTCTAGAAATCTTTCTATCCACGGGTTTTCTGCAGCATCTGTAAGAACTACTTTCTCGGTTAGATATAGAGGAGAAAATCCAGCTCCGGCACCAATCTCCAGAATTTTTTGGCCATGAGATAAGTAATCATTCATCCATGCATAGCGCCCAGCTAGTAGCACATCTAGATTTTTAAATCTACTTTTTAGGAATGCCTCACGAGCCAACACAACGGAGCCTTCCGAAGTCATCAAATTTTCTTCGTGCTTTGGGCAGTAGGGACCATTTAAAATATTTTTTTTCATTAACTTTCTTTAATTTTATTAAAAAATTCAGTTAAAAACCCAGTACTTAAGTCCAAAGAAGTTGAGCACTGTTGAGAAAGCTATGGCCGTCAAGAATGAGCAAAATATAGCAAGATGTACACCGTGCAAATAACGCAGCATCATGGAATTAACTGCCACATTTACAAGTAAAGTAGCCGCATGCAGCAAAGTATAACGGCCTAATTTCATGACTGATAACGATTCAGTGTCGCAGAAGGTGATAGTCCTGTTGAAAAAGAAGCCGAAAGTTAAACCCGAAAGGTAGGCCAAGCCGTTTGCCACATCAAAAGACACCCCGCTGTAAATCAATCCACTATATACGCCATAAGCTATGGCGACTGAAATTACGCCATTTATCACAAAGAATTTAAGTTCACGCCGAATCATAAATACGGTTTTGGTGTACTGGGAATAATATCGGCATATTTCATCAGCAGCTGAGGGAAAGACGCATTTGGGACGCGTATGTCTTCTTCAAGTCGATAAGGGTGCCCTTCCCATTTATGAAAACAAGACTGCCAGTACTCAAATGTTCGTAGATCGTTCGGTGTGCCCCAGCACAAATAGCTATCCACTTCAAAAAGACGGCACTGCAATCCGAGTGCGATCGCATCATTGATCAGCGAATCAATGTAAAACTCTCCATTAATCCGCCCATCGCGTGCGATGAGTCGATCCAATGCCCGACGAAAGTCTTCAGCCCTACGGAAAGTGAATGTGCCCAAAACGATCGGATCAGATGCCGGGTTGTCCAATGGCGTTTTGACGGAGACCGAGCGGACTTGGCCGTCTACGGCATCGATCCAACCATACATTTTTGGGTTGTGTATCGCATTGGGATACCCGCGCACTCCCCATACGATGACGTCCACCGATGGGTCCTGAACCAGTGTGCTGAAAGATTCGACGTCGTAAAGTGCGCCGTTGTCACAGGCACCTATTGTTATCGGAGAGCACTTCGTTCCTACCTTACCTTCCAGAGCATCCAGACCAATCAATGCCGTGCAAGCTTGGCCCTCAGTCACACGATCAATGGTTTTGATGATTGCCTTGGGGTAGAGCGTACTTAATTGTTTTGCCACATCAGCATATCCAGCCATGTCTGCTCGTAACACAAAAACATGATGTTCAGCGGAGGGTAAGTCATGCGTCGCTTGGGCGACCATTGGCAATCCAGAAACCGGAATGAGTGGCTTGGTAAGTGCATAGCCTTCGTCAGCAAAGCGCTGCCCCAGGCCCGCCATGGGAACAACCAGCGCCCCCTTGGGAGACGGGATACTCTCAGAGTTCGAACTCAGGCTCTGGAATGCTTTTGACCAAGAATTGTATTGAGCGACGTCTTCTGGCGTTCCCCACTGCATGAAGTGCTGGAGTGGATAAACGGCAACGGGCTTTTTGTTTTCAAGCAGTGGTTTGTAGGCGAGGCTGACGTAATACTCACCACCGACATTCAAATCCTGCTCCATTACCGTGCGAAATGCTTCACTCATGATTTGAGCTGACGCGAAGTAATAGGTGCCACTGGAGGCATATTCCTCCATACGATTGTTGGTGTAGGGTTGCTTTTCTTGAATATCCAGAACCCATCCATCCGATTCACGCATATAAGCATAGTTAGTGCTCCCTAGCGAGTGAGGATGAAATCCTTTGTATGCTGGAATAGCACCTTCGCAGGCTGTTTCATTGACGTACCGTTTGAAGTGATGCCAGTCCCAATAGCAGGTGAAATCGCAATAGTTGACAACCACCGGCTCTATCGGGTCGAGCAGGTGCTCCACTTGACGAACCGCATTAATTGGACCAAGTTTATGAGGGGGTACACCAACTATCCGTCCAGAAGGACAGTATTCCTTCAAGATGGCGTCCATGCGATATGCCGGCTCGCTTAAATGCTCCTGATTACAAATGAAGATGAAATTAGATTCGCCCGGAAACATATCGATAACGTGAGCCACAATAGGCTTACCATCGATTTCGATTAATGGCTTGGGAACGGCGTACCCTGCGCGACGAAAACGCTCTCCAAAGCCCGACATGGGGATAACAATTTGCACTAATTCCACCTATTTATTCAAGAGATGCCTAGCCAGCCATCAATATAAATGAAACAACAACGAAAAATTAACAGATTGCACTTCATTAGCAACCTCTCACCAAATTCAGACATCAAAAGCTGCCAGCAGCTGATCTGAATAAGGCTTCATCACCCAGCGTCGGACTACAGATTTTGCATCAATTGATGCTTCTATAGGACGATTACCCCAGCGCTACCGGACAACGCCACTGTATTTAAAAAATTTAGAAACATAGATTAAAACTTATAGTAATGTCGATACCAGTCCACAAAACGGCTAACACCCTCACGTACCGAGGTGGCCGGCTGAAAGCCCACCCAAGCATCCAGCGCCCGCGTGTCGGCAAAGGTCTCCGCCACATCGCCTGCCTGCAGCGGGAGGAAGTTCTTTTGCGCGGTCATGGCGAGCGAGCCCTCTATGGCGTCAATGAAATCCATGAGAGGTACTGGGTCGTTGTTGCCGATATTGAAGATGCGGTACGGTGCACGAGCCGTATGCGGCAGCGGATGCTGCGGGTCAAACCCAGCATCTGTCATCGCTGGTTTATCAAGAACACGTATAACACCTTCGACGATATCGTCGATGTAGGTGAAGTCGCGGCGCATCTTGCCTTCGTTAAAAACCTTGATCGGCTCATTGTTCAGCATAGCTCTGACAAAGAGGAAGAGAGACTGATCCGGCCGCCCCCAAGGGCCATACACGGTAAAGAAACGTAGGCCTGTGACTGGCAGGTTATAGAGATGGCTGTAACTGTGCGCCATCAACTCATTAGCGCGCTTGGTGGCGGCATACAGGCTGACCGGGTGATCCACGGGGTCGGCTTCGGAGAACGGCATTTTTTCATTACCACCGTAAACGCTGGAGCTTGATGCGTAAACGAGGTGCCCGACTTGATTCTGGCGGCAACCTTCGAGCACGTTCAGAAAACCCATGAGATTACAGTCGGCATAGGTGTGCGGGTTGATCACCGAGTAACGCACCCCGGCCTGTGCAGCCAGATGTACGACACCGTTAAACTGCTCTTTGGCAAACAAGTCCGCCAATAGTTCGCGATCCACCAGATCACCCTTGATAAAACTGAAACCTGGATATTTGGCCAACACGTCAAGTCGGTCCAGCTTCAGCGCCGGGTCGTAATAGTTGTTGAGATTATCAAGCCCGACCACAACATCGCCCCGCTGCAGCAAACGCTCGGCGGTATGCATCCCAATAAAACCAGCGGCACCGGTCACGAAGTATTTCATTTTTTCGAATATTTAATTTCAGAATTATAGGCAAATCACTCCCGCTATCTCACCTCTCGTAGCGACGATCAGCAGATCCATAATCTGAAGAAGTGCACTCCAGAGACTGGCATACTCTTTTTGAGAGACGGCGATTAGCCAACATCTACTATTTTTCTGCCGCTTTCATAAACTATCATCATCTCACGATGCATGCGGCCAGTGCTAAAGCGGTGCGCGGCCATCTCCCGGGCAGCCTGCCCCATACAGCGCCGCAGATACTGGTCTTCAATTAACAACCGAACCTTTTGCAAAAGCTCGACATCAGTCTTACATACAAAACCCGTTTTGCCATCAATCACCACATCGCGGTTACCAACCACATCTGACACCACTGCCGGCAGGCCTGCGGCCTGCGCCTCAATGAGTGCCAACGGCATCCCTTCCCACAACGATGGCAGCACAAAGATGTCAGCTGTCGCCAACTCGGCATACACCCTGGCTCGTGGTAACCATCCAGCAACAAACAGCGTTTCGGGTAACGCACCATTGATCGTCAAATCGTTGCTTAGATCGCCATCACCCAACCAAACAAAATCGGCGGGCAAATCAACACAACCCAGTGCCAACTCCCTAAATCGCCATGGCGCCTTTTGATAGCAGATACGCCCAGACGTCACCACACGAACGTGTTCATCTTTGGAACCAGTCGCCACCGGCACCGCCGTCAGATCCACACTGTTCTCAACTAAACAAGTGCGCGCATGCCCAACCTTAGTCCGTGCAAGATCAGCCTCCGTTCCGGAGCAACCAATTACGGTACCACCCAGCTTGCTAGCAAAGCGCTCCAGATTCAAAAAAAGTTTTTGTTTCTTAGGAGACACATCCTCACGCAAGAACGCAAATCCTCGAGGTGAATAAAACACCCGTTCCCGCTTACCTTGCAACAAAGCTGCCACACGCCCCAAGACACCTGCTTTGGATGAATGCAAATGAACCACATCTGGGTTTTCTGTTCTCAAAAGCGCGTAAATCTGCCCCAGCGCTTTCAGATCAGCGACTGCTTTAATGGCGGTAACCATTGGCAAGACGCGACGATCAATCGGCACAGGATACAAACCCTGCAAGAGATCTACCGGCGTATCAGGCCGAACTGAATGCACCACGATCACCTGGTGACCATCTGCCGCCTGAGCTTTGGCCAATTGCGACAGGGAATGGGCGACCCCGCCGCCCAGTGCCTCAGTAATATGAACAATCTTCATCCGCTACGTTTTGCTCTCAACAAATAAAAATGTGCTCTTTGATCAACGCAGGGAGACCTCATTTTAAAGGCGTCATCTAACGCCGTGATCCGAGCATCAACACCAGGGATATCCTCGCAAATTCTCTCCCAATCTTTTCGCAACAAACGATTACCCCGAGCATCAAAATCGCGATCCAAAACGTAATCAGTATTTTCAGCGAAAAACCCGAAAGGCTCTTCATTCAGGTCAAGATGATCACGCGCATCGATCAAATGCACCATCACGCCCCAGGGTGACAATAAGCCAACCAAGTTATTGAGGATTGGACTCAAATATTTTGGGTGGATATGTTCCAATACACTAGTACTCCAAACTAGATCTATTGTCCCTAATCGATCGACCTGCGCATCATTGGTTGCGTCAAAAGGCGAGTGATAGTGGATCCCCAATTGATCCAACGGTATTTCCCCTTGGCGCGCCATGTCCTTTAACAACGTTAAACGCTCAGTTAAATCATGCTGATCAATAAATCCGAACTGCTTCGCAAAACTCAAGAGACGCGCTTCATCCATGCACTGCACTGCTTTGCACAAAGCGGAGGACCGAGATATTGCATTGTAATCAACTGTGTCCACTCGGATCGCCCCAAGCAGCCACATCACCAATGAATCGGTAATCACATAACCGGCGCCAAAATCCAAGCACCGCAATCCCTCCAGAGACTTATTCTGGACTCGGCAATAAATTTCCAAGAAGTGACAAAAAGCCTCATCCAGTCGACGCTTATTGACAGCATCCTTATTCGCTTTCAAAGAATCCAATAGTGATACATGATGCCCAACACCACCAACCAAAGACTTTACGCGAAGGCGCATCCGTGGGCTTAACAATCGATAAAACTTATAAAGTATCGCCATGTTTTATTACATCCACTCTTCGTGCCACGCCTGAAACATCAAAATAGGCCAAAGCTCGACGTGATAACTACGCTTTCCGGACAAATGCACCTCCCACATTGCACGAACGATCTTTGCGTCAAAGATCCCTTGCTGCGCCAGAGATAACGGATCCAGCATCACCTCAACCCAATCCCTCAACGGACCACGCAACCAACGATCAATGGGTACATCAAAACCCATTTTTGGCCTATCAATCAGTGCGCTCGGCACAAATTGATTCAGAACCTCCTTTAGAATCCATTTACTGTTGCCTGCGTGCACCTTCATTGACATCGGTAACGACCAAGCAAATTCTGCAAATCGATGATCCAGCATTGGGACCCGCGTTTCCAAACTCACCGCCATTGCAGACCGATCAACTTTGACCAGAATATCATCTGGTAGATATTGCACGGTATCTGCCATCATCATGGCCTCGATTGACAGTTCATTTTGCTGATCTAAAAACATGACACCCGCCAATTTGGGCAAACTACCGCACCTCAACACATCTTCAGGCCGTCGCCACTTTGCAGTCAAATGCTCATAAAACTCAGCCGAATCCCTCGCACGAGCCGCCTTAGCAAAACGATGTAATTTGTTCCCAACTGACTTATAGCGCATACGCATAGGTAACCGCTGATTAATCGTATCAACAATGGCATCCCATTTCTCAGGCTCGAGCGACTGGGCCAATGAAGAGAAAATGCCCCGCGCATTTTGCGGTAATTTAGAGATCATATTCCAGGCTTTTGTCGCGCCTAGGTAGCGGTTATAGCCTGCAAACAACTCATCGCCTGCATCACCTGATAAACTCACCGCAACTTGAGATCGCGCAACCCGAGACAATATCGCCGTGGGAATAGCCGACACATCGGCAAAAGGCTCATCATATATTCTCGGCAACCCTGGAATCACCGCCAAAGCCTCTTCGGGAGTCACAATCCACTCAGTATGATCCGTCCCCAAATGCTTAGCAACCCCTTTTGCATATTTTGATTCGTCATATGCAGCGTCGGTAAAGCCTATCGCAAAAGTCTTTACTGGCATCATGGACTGACGCTGCATCAAAGCTACAACCAAAGAGGAATCAACACCACCTGACAAAAATGCCCCAAGAGGTACATCCGCCAACATCTGCCCCTGCACAGCTTGTCCAAGTCGCTCTGTTAGCTCGTAAATAGCATCATCGCAACTTCCCGAAAATGGATTTTCACTCCCGGATCTCATCGCAGATACCATATTCCAATAGGGAAATGAAGGCGGCAGCTCATCCGCCACAATATCGGCCTGTGACACACGCAAAATATGTCCTGGCAAAAGCTTAAAAGTATCGTTGTAGATCGTATAGGGAGCCGATATATAACCATCACGCAAAAGCATGCACACAGCATCATTGTCTATTGACAAATCAAAACTTAAGTACTGACGCAATGCCTTTAGTTCGGATGCAAAACCAAACACACCTTTCTGCCAGCAGTAATACAGCGGTTTTTCACCAAATCGATCACGCGCTAATGAAAGTATACGCTCCCGCTTATCCCATAGCCCAATCGCAAACATACCAACGCATTGCTTGAGCGCCTTCTTTAGACCCCAGCATTCAATAGCCGCTAATAAAGTCTCAGTATCAGAATGTCCGCGCCAGATAACCGTGGCGTTCGCCTGCTCAATGCGCGCTCTTATTTCTAAATGGTTGTAAATTTCACCATTAAAAACAATAACGTATCGACCAGAAACAGAAACCATTGGTTGAGCACCTGCTTCTGAAAGATCCAAAATCGACAGGCGAACATGCCCCAACCCTAATCCAACCGCCTCATCCAACCATTGCCCACAAGCGTCAGGCCCTCGATGTGCTATTGTAGTAAGCGCCGAAAGCAAGTCCTTTGATCTGGTTTGAAAAGTAATGGGCGTAAAATACCCGACGACGCCACACATGTTATAACCCCATCGCCCTTGCCCAACATTCAGTGTAGAGTTTTGCAATACGCTCTGGCGCATAAGTCTCCGCAAGCTGCTCGTAATACTGATTTACCGAATGAGAAATCATTATTGTTTTTCTAGTCTGAAGTATTTGCTCAAGCCTATCGACCCAAAATGAAACATCGTAACCCTGAATCACTGAACACACTGGAGATACCAGATCGCTTGCAATACCAACATCAGATGATATGAATGGCGTTCCACAAGCAATGGACTCTAACAATACATTAGAAAACGACTCGCATTTACTCGTTAGAAGCGTGTAATCCGCGCGCCTATAAATCGAAGAGATATCTACAACAACACCAAACAACTCGACATTATCTTCAATACTCCTAGCTTGAAGCATCTCCATCAGTGCACGGTTCTTAGTTGACATTCCAGCACCCGTCATCAATAGCCGAACCGATGAACCTCTGGATATTAAACCCTGAATAACATCCAGCATAAATTCAATGTTTTTGATCGGATCAAATCTGGCAACAAACGCCAATGTAATAACTGAATCTAAAGATGGTGACGACGCTTCAACAGCACTAATAGTTTTTAAGGGTTTGATTGGGTTAGGAATAACGATACTGTTTTTGTATAGAGTGTGAGATATCAGTGACTTGGTTGATACGAAGATGGTCGCCTCTGCCAACCCAGAAAAAAAGCCACAGATTCGAGACGCTAGAAACCCTGTTAGACTCGTAAAATTCCAACGATCACTACCGTTGTGTATACTAAATACAATAGGCGTACGAGGAGACACCACTTTTACCAATAGCGCCAATAGATTCCCTTGATACATCCAACCTTGCACACAAAAAGGAGTAGTAATTTCACTGAGACATCGAGATAAATCGCCAACAGCTCGCATGAAACTAAATAATCCACCAATCTTCAACCCACTTGCCGAAGCAAGCGCACCACCACTAGTTCTGTATGAATTTTCGCCATTCATATAGAAAACTGTATGCCTATAGGTAGAAGGCCCATGTGATATTAAACATTTTAATACCTCTTGCGCCCCCCCGTTATCCAAAGACGTCAGAACATGTACAACATTCACGTGAGGACTAGCCAATGCAGTCATGATATACATTCATAATTATCAATATAAAATTCAATCTTCATTTTCGATTATTTAATTTGTTTAGCTTGATAACAGCCGAATCAATCAAATTTGTCAACTTATAGCACACATCTTTACCAAGGCCAGAAATTGAACGGTTTCTATAAAATCGCTGATCATGTAGTGTAACATTTGTCTTTAACTTACCAACCTGCTTATTTGACACCAAATCACCAATCCTCTTAAATAGATTGTATTTATTCAGCACGAGTTCTTTGCACGCCAAGAGCTCCATCCGCCTCAACTCGAAAGTACGACTTTCTAAAATGGTTTCTATTTTTTTTACAGACGCATGAAAATCGTACACATTAATCTCATCAAATGAGGTTTGTGGAAAATATTGACCTAAATTTGGAGCGCCCCAATAAATAGGATACGCCAGTCCAAGATAGCTATCATAGATTTTCTCAGTTATGACATCCTTACGAGATTGGTTTTCTAAAACAATATGATATTTATATGGGGCAATTGCCTCCCATTTTGTAGCGACAGGATTCACGCCGTTACCAAACCAATCAAGATCATCCCCAAAATACTCTTTGAGTCGCGAAACAAATTTGTAACGAAGCAAGTGATCCGGCGTAAAAACTTTAGACGAACAGATTACAGATAACTTCCGTTTTTTTTCGATGTTCTTTAATTTGCTTAACCACTCAATGTCACGTTCAGATTCAGAAAATAGACTTGGACCATGATTAGAATTAATCATCCAAGGAAGAAATGGCGGCTCAAATTGAACATTATTATTCGCAATGTCGTGACAAGTGTAAATATACGAAAACTGATTAAAAAAAGATCGCTTATCAATGCCATCAAAATATCCAATTGGATACGCAACTTCAGCAGTTAGATAATATATATTACACTTATCAACAAACGCAAATTCTGAAGAGCGCTGCAAATCATCTAATACAAACCAGTAATCTACATCTACCTTAGTAGAATCATTAACGAAAAAATGAATATTATTTAAAGTATTTGCATCGTTCCCCAAAAACTGCTTTAGAGATATATTGTTGGACAACCCTGGTATAGATATTTTAACAGAGATCATACTCTAATCTTTCGGTTTAAATATTTATTAAATGTTTTGCAGGCCACAATTGGTCGAGTAACCAACAGATGAATAAAAAAAAGCACGATAAATTTTAATACAATATACTCTCGCCAGTCAGACTTTTTCGTAAATACTTTGATCAATAAGTTACGCTCAACAGCCCACCTTGACCAGAAAAAAAATCGATATGCATCAAGATCTTTAACAGATTTGACCATTTTATTTTTTTTTATATACCTTAGCAGCGAGAGACGATCTGGAATTGTTTCGCGCGCACTATCACTCGTTTGATGCACTCTATACTCGACAAGAGTGTCGTTAAGTCAAATGAGCGGCCCAGTATTCAATAGTTTAATCAACATAGTAAGATCAGAATGCTTACCACCGTCTTTATAATCAATTTTACTAAGCTTTAGATTTGATGTTCTATAAAGGTAAACAGGAAACGGGGGTGCTCCACATCCAAATATTATAGTTAGATAGGGATAAAGCAAAGCATTTGAGTCTCGGACAATTGAGTATCGTCTCTTAGCTCGATATAAAAATGAATCAGTAGGACAGCCGTCTTTATCGATAATCTTTGCCGAACATGCAACAGCAGAACAATCCGGCTGAGCCATTAGACTTGCAAGCATGATTTTAACATACCCATTAAGCATCCTATCATCATCATGAAATAACACAATGTACTCAGTAGAGCATTCTGCAATGACTGCGTTTATGTGTTTTTCTGCTGATAACACAGGGTTTCGACGTATATATTCGACATCTGGGAAATACTCATGGATCATTTTTCCGACAGCAGCACCTAGTGAATTATCAGATACTATTACTTTTGCATCTGGGGTAATACATTTAAGAATTGAGGAGACGCACTCATACGTATAAGCAGGGCGATCCCTACACAATACATAGATACTTAATACTTGATTCATAATAAAATCCTAGACTACCACCAAGCTTTCAAAAAATGCTTAGAAAATTTTGAGACAAAATTTAGTTGCCTCTTTAAGGATAGCCACTGCTGCCCGATCATTTCTCAACAAATAAAACACTCCTGATAAATACACTGTTAAACCCACAAAAAAAGCTGCGCATTGATCAGCGAGACTGTTCATATTTAATACACTCATTAAAAAGGCAAGACAACACACCGCAGGAAAGTACGCAAAGAACAATAACTTGCGATTTATTTTAAAAATTTCTGGCGCACAGAATGCTGTGGATCTCAGCAAGTACTGCAGTAAAAAATACGGAACAAATAACGAAGAAATAAACAACGCAATAGGCACAGCCAACAACCCCAAGATTGGAATCAATAGCCAAGAGATCGTTATGTGGACAATTATTTCCATGTATGCAATGATTATTAGATTACGCTTTAAATTCATACCAGAAAGCGTAGAAGATAATATATTCACCATCGGCAATGTATAAACATACAGAGCAAAAGTTAATATATACTCAAATCCAATATTCGACTGAAGCCCGCCAGTCCAAATAAAATATATAGAACTGAAAAAACAACATATTGCAAGCACAATTATGCCATTAATGACACTTAAAAAATTCGCACCAAACCATATTCTTGATCGAACCCATTCAATCTCACCCGGATCTGACTTCGCCCCAACTACGCCGAAGAATGCAATGGAATATAAATTCACAAAACCATAAATGTATATAAAAATTTTACTCGAAAACGCATAGCTTGATATATCAGCAAACATGTCATATTTACCTAACAACAAGTTATCTACAGTTAGTGATATTGAAACAGGAAGACCTAGAATTAAAAAACCAAGACCACTCCTTACAATTAATAAGCAAATGCTCAAATCAAAACTTGGAAAGATTGGAATTTCACTCCTTTTTACACAAAGGTATATTGACGAAACCGCAACAGGGAAAATTAGCAAGGCATATAATATATAGTAATATTCGAAATTAAGGTTGTTTACCATTACTACAATGGCACACATCAAAGCCAAAACAGCCAATACTAAATCGAATATTTTTGATGGCACTTGGTTGTGCTGCGCATTAAAATCAGAGATAAGCACCTGTATTGGGAACCGTAATAAAATACCAATTACCCCCCAGTAAATTGCTGTATAGTAGCCCGCCCCCTCAAAACCACTTGGATTAGCCCAACTTTGTATTTTACTGTCGGTTAAATATAAGAAAGTAATCACCGTAAAACACAATAGCATCATAGATATCATGATGATTAACGCGTTGTTAACCACCATACGCTGTGGCGATGAACATCTATTCGATATCACCAGCGACGCCGTTGGGACCGATAAATTCAGCATTCCAAAATATGCCGTTACGCTAAACACAAGTGCCCAAACTCCATACACTTCAGCTCCGTATGAACTCAAAAGAATTGCATGTGAGGCGATATTACATACTGTTGCTATTACTGTAGCTATCGAACCAGCAACAACTGATCTGAGAATTACCTGATCGCTCAAATAAAATACCTCGAAAGCGAATCTCTCTTTTTTTCTACGCTTTCTAAATGTTTAAGTTCAGAATCTACCACAAGAGTTTGTCCCGGAAAAATTCCATTGCCAGCTAAGATTCTTTTGTTTAATTCATGTATGTTCAATTCACCTGATGGATAAAAAATTTCCGGCGAATGATCTGAATTATCATGCGCATATGACCTCAATTTATTTGCAATGAAATCTACATCTCCGAGCCAAGAATGATGGAAGCCCGCAAATTTGTCATAGCAATAAACTTCATTTACGAGCCGCCCAGATTCACCTTTTTTTCGCAATTGATCAGATGTAATGGACAAATTATTAAACTTTTTCCCCGTCATTAAGAATATTCTATACGAGTAGTTTTTAGGTCCCGGCCAATCTTTGCAGACTAGGTTTAGATAAAAACATGTAAATATTACGGGCACCGTTATTATTTCACGTTTTTTTACTATATCAACAAGCTCAGGAATCAGCTCCCCGTACAAAATTTCGTCAACATCAGATAAAATAACTATATCTTCATCATCAATACACACATGGGACGCCGCTGCATTCCGCTGTATTGCTTCATTAATCCAGGGGTTAACCGCATATTTAATAAACCAAGGCCTCCGAGAAACACGAATTCGCTTACCAACAAATTCCTCTTTAGCATTCAGCTGCCAATATTTATATGTTTTCGGATTACACTCAACATTAAAATTGTATGGCTTGTCTTGATATTTAAATGTTTTACTGGCCTCAGTTATACAGGTTTGTACACCTTGCGAGTAATTCTCTAATATTTTTAGCTCTGCAATTAGATTCTCATTATTGAATGGACAAAAGTTGTATATCATATCATCAATCAAAAGGTAATCATTTCCAGTTTAATGCCGTAGTTTTCGGACTCGTCTCTCGTAAAGCAGCATCGTAAAAAAAACTGGGGCAAACAAATAGAACGTGAAGCCATAAAAAAGCATCGGGACATAGCCAGCTATAAGCAAACAGCGACTACGCCCCCTCGTAATATTAAAACTGAGCCATAAAGCCATAAATGTTACCGTAACACCTATGAGGCCCGCATCGACATAACCCCTAACAAATTCATTATGTGGATTCTTTTGTGATCCCATTTTACACCCAAACAAGATGCTTTCAGGCATCTCTAGGCATTTGGATATATCCGAATAAATCTCAAAGCGTGCCCCCTCAGCCTCTTCCTCACTCCTCAAGTTATCTGGTTGAAACCTTTCCAAGACGTTAATAATACGCGGCGGTAGTTGCACATCAAAAATTACCGCTGTAGACGCTGTCAACAATACGACGCTTGCAAGCCCCACTAATGACAAGATCACCTTACCTAGCCTTTTTTCTTTCCAGCCCAAAATCACGGTATAGGTTAATAATAGCAAAGTTGCGCTTCTACTTTCGAACATTACGCAGGTCGCAATTGCCATTAGTACCATGCTAACTTTTATTAATCGAGTCCTCGCTATCGAAGCAACCGCTAGCGCAGCAAAAACAAAACAAATTGTTGTTAAATTCGGATCTATCTCTTGTCCCTCGAACGTTAATCTATACCTAATACTCGAATGATTAACCTGCCAAACCAAATAACCAAGCAAACTCAAAATAAACTGGACACAAACCACAACCGCAAGCAACTCTGGTTTGATTTTCAATGCTTTTACCTTGGAGTAAGCGATCGCAAAAAATAGGCCATAACAAATCACCAGAACATCATTTCTACTTAACTCGCCACGCGCTAAAAACCTAGAAGCTGCATATATAAAAATCAGTGCAAATACAATCGAAAAATTACTCTTGCTTCGAAAGAACGTCCTAATCGATATCAGTACCAATCCCAACAAGATTAAATACTTTACTTGGTTGGGCCATCCCTCACCAAATCCACCGCCCGTAATGAATAGCCAAAACCCTAATAACCACAAAACAGGAAACTGTATTTTTAATTTAATTCGGTCCAAGATGTGGAAAAGGCCGCCAACGCCTTTTATCATGCCTTTTGAAAGTGCTTGCAACTTAATAAACCCTTTCCGATATGTAATTCACCCTCACTCCATTTCGCTCTTTTTAAGTCGCTTTAAACACTCTGTAGATTCAGTGTTTAAGAGGCCTGCTGTAAAACCTTGGCTTGGGCTTTTCAGTGGCAAAAAACGCTTACACAGCTGCTTGATTGGCTAGGCGAATCCGGCATGCGGCCTATTACTAGAGAAATTCAATTTCAACTTAAGGAAGAATCCCACCGACACGATTCAATGTAGCCTGCGACCCTACCGTACCGCATACGTCAGGACTAAGAGCAATAGGGTGCACCTTGCAATCAGCATCAATCGCCAAAGACCGAGCTTCAAGCATCCACGATCCAAAACCGCCGTCTTGTAGATGATCCTCTACTATCAGTATCTCATCATGTTTTACTAGTGCAGCTACCTGTGCAACCTTATCTGCCATCGACCAAAGCGGCATAGAGTAGACTGCATATCCTGCTAATTGCGGATTTGCTGCCCAGTCCATGGCGATTTGCAATCCAGCACCAGTGCTCAGCAAAGCACGCTTAGCATTGCCACTGCGCACCTTTAACCAACGGCCTGGTGCAACATCAGGTGGGACGGCATGGAAGTTAGGCTCGCCTGCCTTACCCAACCGAAGGTACGATGGTCCGGGATTCTCGACTAAATATCGCATGCACGCACGCGTCTCCATAGGGTCAGCTGGAGCGGCAATCAACATATTGGGCAGTGTACGCATTAGGGAGTAGTCCTGAACCGCATGATGCGAGTAGCCCAGAGCTCCATAAGCTAATCCGCCTCCAACAGCTACCACTGTCACAGGCAACTTGTGGTAGGCAACATCGTTTCGTATCTGCTCTGCGCAGCGAAAGGTGGGGAAATTAGCAATGGAGTAGGTGAAGACATGATAACCCTCAGATGCCATCCCTGCAGCCAATCCGGTCATGTTCTGCTCAGCCACGCCAGCATTGATAAATCGGTCTGGAAATTCGTCCGCGAAAGGTTCAATAACTGAGTAGCCCAGATCTCCCACGATGAGCGCGATCTGTGGGTGCTGTCGGGCCAGAGTGACCAGCTCCTGGATAAAGGCATTACGCATGGTTCAGTTCCCCCAGTGCTTGTGCAAGTTGTTCTGCTGACGGTGACTTGTAGTGCCAGTCAACGCTGTTTTCCATAAAACTAACACCCTTGCCTTTGGTCGTGTGGGCTATCAGGAAAGAAGGTTTGCCGGGCTCCCAAGGTGCCGAGGTGAGCAGTTCTGTCAGTTCAGCATGGTTATGACCATCCACCTCGCGGACAGCCCACCCGAATGCACGCGCTTTGTCTGCCAAGGGCTCCACACGCAAGGTCTTGTCCACCGTGGTCAAGCTCTGCAGCTTGTTGTAATCTACGATCCCAACGAGGTTGTCCAATTGGTGGTGAGAGGCAAACATCATGGCCTCCCAATTTGATCCCTCGCCCAGTTCACCATCACTGAGCAACACAAATGTGCGCCAGTCATATTTGCGGCGGTTTGCTGAGAGTGCCTTACCAGTGCCAAAGGGCAACCCGTGGCCGAGAGAGCCGGTAGAAAACTCCACACCCGCAACTTTGTGGCTGATGTGGTTCATCAGCACAGAGTGATCGTGGCCGTACTTGAGCAAGTCCTCGCAAGGAAAAAAGCCGATCTCAGCCAATGCTGCATAAACCGCCACGCATGCGTGCCCTTTGCTAAGGATAAAGCGATCACGGTTCGGAGCATCTGGCTGTTTCGGATCGAGACGCAGCACTTGTCCATAAAGCACGGCAACGATGTCACAGATGGATAAAGCCGATCCGATGTGTGAGGCTTTTGCTCGATGCACCATTTGCAGTGCCTGCACACGCATGCGGCAAGCAAGTTTTTGACTTTCTAAATTGAGCCTGTTCATAGGTTCCTCATAATGTAGGGCTAGCCCAGCGGGTCGTGCGAAGGATGGCCTCATCAAGATCAATGGTTGGCTTTAGCGTTAACTCGTTTGAGATCCGATCAATTGACGGCACATAGGTCAGAGGCGCTACACCGGGAGACGGTTTTTGTGCTAACAAGACCTTACCAGTGCCTCCCAAAACACGATTGACACGGTGAGCAAGCTCTCCAATTGAAATGCTCTCTGCACCACCAACGTTGTATACGCGAGCGTTTGGTCCATCAAAGAGTAATACCCATAACCAATGCGCTAAGTCTGCAGCGTAAAGGTAGCTGCGAATTGGCGTACCATCTCCTTGGATATGAATATCTTCGCTAGCCATGGCAGCCTTGATGAAGTTACCAATCGCAAAATGCTTGTCGAGCGGTAGATGAGGGCCAACAAATGCAAAACACCGAGCAATCGAGACTTGCATATTTGGGTTTGCCGCTGCGGCCATTGCGCACAACAGCTCGCTGACACGCTTACCTTCACCGTATGCAGACGCAGGGAGTAACGGATCAGGGGCACCAGTCCATGATTCGGGTATTGCTGTCACTTCCGGCGGCGTACGCCCGTAGACAGCTCCGGAACTCAACAACAAAACACGACTCACTTCGGCGCTCGCTGCCATCGCATCTAAGACGCGCTGAGTACCGGTGGTGCATGTTTCAAAAATTTCGGTGGGTGAAGTAGATGCAACCACATCTGTTGCAGCATGAATGGCAAATGTACAGCCGTTTGCAGCTTCCTTAGCCAGCGCTCGGACATCGCCTTTTAGCCAGTGGATTTCGTCTGCACCAGTAATCTCGGGATATTCTTTACAAAACAACTCATGGTTGCGACTGAGGGCAATCACTTTCGCACCTAGGCCGAAGCGCTGATTGGCGTGCAAAAAGGTAGCCAATAGCCACTTACCAATAAAGCCTGTGCCGCCTGTCAACAGCAGGCGTTTGCCACGAAGGCGTTCCCAGCGCTCACCCACTGCGTCAACGACATGATCAAGATCTTTGCCGGGCAGACGTAGCATTGAAGCAATGTCTTTCATGAATCAAAAATTCACGCCAAAAAACTCTTCCAACTTATCAGCAATGTAGTCCAGCTGCTCCTGTCCCAGCCCAGGGAATGTGCCGAGCCAGAAGGTTTGATTCATCACAGTGTCTGTGTTGGTCAGCTCGCCACTCACGCGGAAGTTGCGGCCAGCCATATATGGCTGCTTGGTCAAATTGCCAGCAAACAAGAGGCGCGTACCGATCTTGTTTTGTTCCAGGTAGTTGATCAGATCGTTGCGCTGGATGTCACTTTCTGCCTTGACGACCAAGGGGAATCCAAACCAGGACGGCTCGGAGTTCGGCGTGGCTTCTGGCAAGTGCAGGAATTCGGCACAACTTGCTAGGCGGTTTTTCAAATAAGTGAAGTTGGCGCGGCGCTTGGCAATGAACTCTTCCACCCGGTCCATCTGGGCCAGCGCGCAGGCGGCCTGCATGTCGCTGATCTTGAGGTTGTAGCCCAGGTGGCTGTAGGTGTATTTGTGGTCGTAGCCATCCGGCAGGTTACCGCCCAGGTCTTTCTTGGTCCAGCAGAAGCGCTTGTCGCAGGTATTGTCCTTGCCAGGGGGGCAGTAGCAGTCACGCCCCCAGTCACGGAAGGACTCGGCGATCAGTTTGAGCTCTGCATTGTTGGTGAACACCGCACCGCCCTCGCCCATGGTGATGTGGTGCGCCGGGTAAAAGCTTAGGGTGGCAATGTCGCCAAAGGTGCCCACCATCTGGCCGTTGTAAGTGGCACCGAGGGCGTCACAGCAGTCTTCCACCAGCCACAAGTTGTACTTCTTGCACAGCGCAGTCACCACCTCCAGATTGAACGGGTTGCCCAGACTGTGCGCCAACATGATGGCTTTGGTCTTGGGCGTGATGGCGGCTTCGATCTTTGACGCATCAATGTTGTGTGTGGCCAGGTCCACATCCACAAACACCGGCACGGCACCAAACTGGATGATCGGGTTGACCGTGGTCGGAAAGCCCGCCGCCACGCCGATGACTTCGTCCCCCTGCTTGATGGCGCGATCGCCCAGCTTGGGGCTCGTCAATGTTGAGAAGGCCACCAAATTGGCCGATGACCCCGAGTTGACGGTGATCAGGTACTTCACACCCAGGAACTTGGCCAGACGCTCTTCAAACAAGGCGTTGAAACGGCCCGTGGTCAGCCAGCCATCCAAAGAGGCATCCACCATCAGTTGCAGTTCTTTGGCACCAATCACCTTGCCAGACACGGGCACCGCGCTTTGGCCGGGGACAAAAGGTTTGGGCGCATACGCGATGTCGGCGTATTGCTGCACGAGTTCACTGATCTGGCTACGCAGTTTGTCCAGTTGCGGTTGAAAGTTGACGGTCGAAGTGGTGCTCATTGTTCGTTCTGGTATTGATGGATTTGTTGGAGGCAGATGGTGCGCATGTCCGCGCCAGACAACCAGGCCTGGTGCCATCCGGTAATGCGCGGCAAGGCGGTTTGCAAGGACCAGCGTGGCTCCCAATGCAAGCGCTGCCGCGCTTTGGAAATGTCCAGTTTAAGGTAGCTGGCTTCGTGCGGATGGTCGCCCGGCTGCTGCGCCCATGCGGCCCCCTGCCCCCAGGCTTCACACAGTCGTTCGACGATCCACTGCACGGGTTGCGCATCTTCGTCGCGTGGGCCAAAGTTCCAGCCCTCGGCATCGGTCTGGCCGTTTTGGTACAGACGTTCAGCCAGAAGCAGGTAGCCAGACAACGGCTCCAGCACATGCTGCCAAGGTCGGATGGCGTGCGGGTTGCGAATCTGCACGGCCTGCTGCTTTTCCAGCGCACGCAAAATGTCTGGCACCAGTCGGTCCAGTGCCCAGTCGCCGCCGCCAATCACATTGCCTGCACGGGCAGTGGCCATGGCAATGCCTTCAGCTTTGAGGAAGGACTTGCGGTAGGCACTGCTAACCAGCTCTGCACAGCCTTTGCTGTTGGAATATGGGTCATGCCCGCCCATGGGCTCGTCTTCGCGGTAGCCCCAGGCCCATTCCTTGTTCTCGTAGCACTTGTCGGTGGTGATGTTGACGATGGCGCGCACACTGCCCGCATGGCGTGCAGCTTCTAGCACATGTACGGTGCCCATCACATTGGTGGCATAGGTTTCGATCGGCTGCTGGTAAGACAAACGCACCAAAGGCTGCGCGGCCATGTGGATCAGGATCTCAGGCTTGAATTCAGCAACCAACTTGCGGATCTTGTCGAAATCCCGAATGTCGGCCACCTGGTGGTCCATGCCCTGCGCCACGTGGGCCACATCAAACAGGGCTGGCGTTGTCGGTGGTGTCAGCGCAAGGCCGCGCAATTCGGCGCCCATGGACTGCAGCCACAGGCTGAGCCAGCTGCCTTTGAAGCCGGTGTGCCCAGTCATCAACACGCGCTTGCCCTGCCAGAAGGCGGGGTTGGTTTGCTGCACGGTCATGTCAGACCCACTTTTTCCAGGGGGCTGTGCCCGTAGACCACATTTTTTCGAGTGTGTTTTTGTCGTGCAGTGTGTCCATTGGTTGCCAAAAACCCGTGTGCTTGAAAGCCATCAGCTCACCTTGTTCAGCCAACTTCATGAGAGGCTCTTGTTCCCAAATGGTGTCGTCGCTATCCAGCAGAGTAAGGACCTTGGGCGACAGCACAAAAAAGCCACCGTTGATCAAAGCGCCATCGCCTCTTGGCTTTTCCTTGAAGCTGCGAACCTGCCCTTCCTGGATATCGAGCGCCCCAAAGCGGCCAGGCGGATAAGTTGCCGTCAGTGTGGCTGCTTTGCCATGGCTTCGATGAAAGGCAATGCTTGCAGCGATGTCGTTGTCGCCTACGCCATCGCCATAAGTAAAGCAAAAAGCTTCCTCATCTTTGACATGGTCGGCCACGCGGCGCAAACGACCACCCGTCATGGAGCTGTCGCCCGTATCGACCAAAGTTACTTTCCAGGGCTCAGCACGCTTTTGATGCACATGCATGGCGTTGGCTTGCATATCAAACGTCACGTCCGACATGTGCAAAAAGTAATTGGCGAAATATTCCTTGATGATGTAGCCCTTGTAACCACAGCAAACAATGAAGTCATTGATGCCGTGGTGCGAATACATCTTCATGATGTGCCACAGGATGGGTTTGCCACCAATCTCCACCATCGGCTTGGGACGCGTTGCGGTTTCTTCGCTCAGACGGGTGCCGAGTCCACCGGCCAGGATCACTGCTTTCATTGGGTCAATTCAAATTGGTCAATTTGCAGCCGAACACACAAAAGCGTCGGAATAAAAACGGTTGCTTGGCAGTCCTGCCGCTGTCAATGTTGTTTGCGCGTCACGAATCATCACGTCAGAACCGCAGGCATACACCGCTGCCAGACTCAAGTCTGGTAGCACAGACAGCAAGGCCTGCTGCACATGCCCGCGGGCTCCTGCCCACTGCGCATCTGCGCGTGACAGCACGGGCACGAAGTTGAAAACACCAGGAATCCCTGCCAAATCAAAATACAGGTCTTGCGGGGTGCGCGCCCCCCACAGCACCGTCACGCTGCGAGCTTGCTTTTCAGCGGCTAGATCATACATCGATTCGAGCGTGGCCTTGACAGGCGCGATACCCGTCCCCGTAGCCAGAAAAACCAGATCCAAACCTGCCACGTCTCGCAAAAAGAAGGTGCCCAAGGGGCCATTCAAACGCAGCAGGTCATTGGCCTTGGCTTGCTCAAACCAATA